>Ga0074198_1000056_pt1 | contig 187683 bp, 168 predicted proteins | sample EPASupsiteSAE323_FD_64527 | JGI IMG/M metagenome (GOLD analysis project Ga0074198, IMG submission 64527) | Bioremediated contaminated groundwater from EPA Superfund site, New Mexico - Sample SAE3-23 | ecosystem: Environmental > Aquatic > Deep subsurface > Groundwater > Contaminated ...
TTACCGATTGTTGTGGCCAATTTAAACATTTAAACCAAAAATGTTCCCTTCAAATGACTATTAAAAAACAGACCGAGTGGTCTGAAATATTGGCTCTTCAGGAGCCCAAAAATGAACGGTAACGGAATCCATCATCACCAAGGTCTGTCATCCCGACTAAGTCGGGATCCATTAAAAATTAACTTTATGCGCCACTCAAGTATCCAACAAGAAAATTTTAAAGCCTACGAACAACAACCCGACATACTTCGCTATCCCTCAACTAGAATGTTCGACATCGCCAAAGATTTGGCGACTGATTTAAAACTGCGCTTTCAACAAATCGTCAGAAAAAATTTAGAACGCTATCCTGATAGTTTTTCTAAAGATAAACGACTCGTAGAAAATCAGTCTCATGATACCCCATTAGTGGAAATTTATGACGATCTAAATCAAATCCGCCAACGCCTAATCGATTTGGGATATGGTTTCCAGTCAGATAAAATTAATCAAGATGAAGTTCTTATGCTAATCTAGCTTCCCGAGCCGATGAGACAAAAGGAAGATCTGTTTGATAAAAATTTCAAACCGGACGAAATAAATTGGCTAGAAATTTACAACCAGTGTGTGAATGAAATGTGGGATACCGCATATCGGTTTGTCGATAAACAAAATATTGTTGTTGACCGCGTCAATCCAGCAGGTATCCACCGTCCTGATGGCTATTATTATCTTTGGTTGATTTATCCGGCTGGCCGGGCGGTTTTGGAAACCGAATTTCCCGATGATGAAATACAAGATCGCTCTGTTGACGATTGGCAAGACGTGGTATAAGACAACCATCAAAAAAAGATTTATAAATTCATACATTTATAGTATGAATTATACGATCAATCAAATAAGTCACACGTTGTGATTTATTTTTTAATCCTCATTCGCGCCGACTTGTAAAACTATGTCAGAGCGACAGTTGGATTGAGAACTATGCTTTTGTGCGGGACACAGTTCTCTTTTCCGGTGCATGGGCCGAGATGGGGATTCTCGACCACTTCCCCTGCCGTGCCTTTCGGATCAAGCAGGGGCGAATGAACAAAGGAATTAGAGGAGTCCGGCCTGGCGCAAAACCTCCTCCCGACGGATGCGGATGGATTCATCATCCAAACCGTTCTGTCTCAGGAGTTGATCACGCCTAGCTTGTTTTTCTTTATGGCTTATCTCCGCATCGCGGCAACAAGCTACAAAGGCAAGCTCTGCCTCCTCTTTATCAAGAGAGAAAAACCCCCAATTGCTATGTACAGCAAGGGGGATCAACTCGTCTTGATTTCCTTCTATTCCTCCTCCTTCAAGCCAATGATGTTCAGACTTGACCTTCTTAACTTTCTTCTCGGCTGGAAGAAAGACGAAGGGCGTTCTGAACGCAAACTCGTCGAAGAGAGAGTATTCCTCTTTGGCACCTGTTTCATCAACAGCTGTCAAAGCATACACTCCCACGTCGAGCATGCCATTCTTGAAGAAGAAGACCTTCAAGAAAGGAGAGCTCATTCTTTTCTCCTTCCCCGCCTCAGCTCTCGCTTTGGCGACCGGGACTCCTTGGGTTTTGCGCCCAAGGTCTCCCCCGCTTTAATTTTCCTGGAAAATCGGTTTTGTGATCTGCATTGACCTGTGCAGATTCCCCGGAGATTTGGGGACCGATTTGTTTGTATATGGAAGAATTACCATTTACAAACATTTTTCCAGAAAGCGGTGGCTCTTACGGAGCTTACGCGTATGGGGTGACGACCATAGTTCGCCCTGGCGTTGCGCCGGAGTCACCAATCGGGTGATTGGTGATCAAGGGATTGCTCCCAACAAAATTATTAAACGAGTTGATAATTTTGTTGGGAAGGGCTCATATACATTGTGCATGTAATGAGCCCGACCCGAGTGCTTTTATCTTTTCCACCACTTGTGAGGCCACCCCTCAGGAGGAGATGGAAAATACATTTGAAGGTAAACACCCTCCAGTACCTGCACCTCTTTCTTGCTCCATGTAGGAGTCCAAGCCTCATCCAAGGCCCGCTTGAAATCGTCGGATGCTCGCCGTCCTGCGAAGGCATCCAAGACTAGGTTAAGAATCCTCTCCAATGCCTCCACACCATTGACGTGGTAGGCGTCCCTGGTTCCCTTGATGCCGAACGCCTTGCGGTGCTCCGAACGCAAGGATTTGATCCATCCTTGCGGTCAGTTTCACCAATGCGACGTCTACCACACAAACACATTGGGAAAGGGACAAGAATCTGATCTTGAAGCCACAACGGAATTTTGTTCCATGCGACTTCAAGAACCTCCAGCCCATTCACCGTTTCAATCTCGCAGTGTACTGTCGCCCTAGGACTCGGGTGTACGGCGAGATGATCATCTAGTCAATCCCCTCCCGTAACACGAAGGAGACGACCGACAATTTCCTTTTTCATTGTCGCACCTTCTTCCTCCGCTTAATTCTACTTACGACGGTATCTAGCCACGCCACCAAAGAGGCGTGACAAATCCGTCAGTGTGGGATCAACCTGTGGCGCTTGTGAGGCGATTGAGGTGGACGTCGATGGAACTGGCGATTGAATACCCCTTGGCGCCCGCGCCGGACGAACAACGGAACTGCGCAGACGAACGGCACAAGAAGTTTTAACCGAACTCCGTCGAATATCCGGCTTTTCCTCCTCACCTTTTACCTGCGTCTTCCAATAATAATCACCCAGGCTCTCGCAGTCAGCAACCGTGCGGCCACCGCCACTAACGAGCCAAGCGATCATCCGTACCAACCCATCGCCATGGGCCTGCGGGAGAAGGGTGAGAAGCTCCAAAGCTGCTGGTGAGAATTTGGATCCAAACACGCCTGCTGCGCAGAAGTAATACCAGGCGTAGCCCAGCATATCAGGCAGGTAATCGGCGGTGCAGGAAAGAACCATCTCTCCTGCTTCACGATCCAACGCTCGACCAGTCAGAAGCATCCCGACCTCGTCGGCGACGACCTGACGCTGTTCACCGGTCATCTTCTGCACGGCCAAGTCTTCCTGGCCAGCCATATATTCGCAGGTAGGGCAGATACGCCTTCCACCCACGATCTTCACCTTCACGCCATCGCGACCACAACGATCGCACTCGTCCTCATTTCGGCAAAGTTCACACTTGGTGTACCCATCCGAGATGTTTGGAGTGTCCAATCGCTGACGACCACACGAGCAAAGGGGATATGGCTTGGCCAATTCATCCTTGAACCAGTTAGCCAGCTGGCCCCACCGCAGTTCTCCTGCGCTAACGGACATTTCCTGTCCAGCCTCATTATAGAAAAGAATGAGCCGAACAGACTGATCATCCGCATACACCGGGCTCAACTTTTGGTTGAGCCAAGGATTCCACGACCCGTGTGCCCACCGAGAAATAATCACCATCTCGGTATTCTGGGGCTCCGGACGCTCACCCATCCGAATCCAGATGATCTCCACAAACTGGACCCGCTCCTCCTCCAACGCCACCACCTTCGTAGTTGTGCGCTCAAGATAGGAATCAGCAAACGACTGACCGCATACCATCCGCCATACGATCTCATCACGATCATGTCGCTCGCGCTTAACAAGCTGGCGCGTTTCACACACCCCTTCATCTGACTCCTCCATGAGCCAGTTGCGAGAACGAGTGATTCGGCTCGCGGTGCCATCGCCATTGTCGCGCCAGATTTCAATATACTCTACTGGCGCTGGAACGGACCGATACATCGGGGTTCCTCTTGAATCCCTTCGAATATCCCCCGCCCCATCCTTCATTACTGCCAACTTCAACCGAGCTTTATTGCCCGGCACAACACCACGAGGTGCAAAAATGATGGAACAATCGTACGACGCGACTGCTCCCTCCCCCGTCTGCTCATTCCACTTATTGCCGGCACTAATAGATAGTGTCAGCACCTCCCCGTCGTGGACGGGATCGGTTGGGGCTCGTCTACCCATGATCCACCTCCTGCCCACACGGGGCCTATTCCCGATCTTCCCTGCTCAAACACCATGCTTAAGCGGGAAAGAAGGGATCCCTGCGACATGGTAGTGCACCAGTCGCAGGGTCCGTTGTGCAAACCAGCTCGGCAGAGCCAGTCCTATAAATGAACGAATACTTTGGTCTCCGCCTCTTCTGCCGAAAAAGCGGAAACACGTTCCACGCGCTCCGAAAATTGCTTCACGGTCGCGTCAGAAACATGATCACCGGAGTCGCAGAGTACGGTGATCACGGAAAAATCCAACTGCTTCTTCTTGCCACCGAGCCATTGGAGGAACTCGGTGGAAACCGCACAGTCGCCGTCAGTGACGAGGACAACATCGGCCTTGGTAAGACCTTCTTCCTCGATCATCTGCACGGCGCGCCGAAGTGGCCTATCAAAGTCGGTACCGCCACCAGCTCGACTCTCGGCAACTTCCAGCATCTGCTGAGCCGAGAGTTGACCTTTGGGGTAGGTCTTTGCCTGATGCACATAGGCATCGAACAATACCCACCCAAAAGATCGCTGGCGAAGCTTAGCAAAGTGGGCGAGAGCGAGGGTCGTGCCCTTGGCCCACTGTTGCTTTGCTCCGTCCATGGATGCGGAGGCGTCTTCACAAACCACCACCGGACCATGGCCGAGCGGTCGCCTTGATTCTTCAGCTCGGAGCCGAAGCTCACCACGCGCCCAGCGAATCAATGTCTGGACACGAGTGGACGGATGCGTGAGAGCCGCAAGCTCGGCCGGGAAGGCGCGATTCAGGTCGCGACCAGTTTCCTGGCGCGCTACCTTTTGCCCTTCGCCTGCGACCTTACTTTTAGCCTTTTTGGCCGCAACGGCTCGCAAGCGACCGAGAAGAACGGCGAACTTTTTGAAGGCCTCGGACCTCCTCATTTTCTCAAGGAGTCCAATTGCCTCCGGAAATTCCATCCGGTTAAGTTCACCTTCCTCCAAGCCCCAGCACTGAATCGTGCTGGCGATTTCAGTCACCTTCCTGCCAGCAGCCTGTACTACACCCATCCCGAGCCGTTTCAGCTCAGTGAGTTTGGCCTCGGCATCAGCACTTCCGGGTTTCCCCATCAATGCTTGGGCCATGGCTTTGGCTTTGGCTTTTGCGGCATCGGCCTGCGCACGCGCAATTTCAGCTTTGCTCTGTGCCTCATCCCACTTTTCAGCGAGCTGCTCAGCCAAGAATTGAGCCTGCGTGGCAGTGAGCTGACCAGAAGCCGAGCCTGGCGCTCCAGATGCGCCTTCACCTTCTCCATCGCCATCAGCAGATTGGCCCGAAGACCCACCTGCCGGCGATTGAGAAGATCCAACACCACCATTAGCACCCTTGCCCTGAGCAGTGGCCATCATCTGTTCGGCCAGCTGTTCCATGGCTTCTACTTCACCCTCGGCCGCCTCGGCCTTATCTTCAAGCTCATCCGCTTGCTCCGAAGCCTGCGACAACTCGCGGAGCTTTTCCTGGTCCTTCATAGGAACAAGCCCGAGTAATGTCTGCCCGGCTTCAATCGTCCCAACAAAGGACAGGAGAGATGAACCCTCGGTTTTTCCGTGGAGCTCTTGAAACAAAGAACTGGCGACGGTCTGCTCCAAGAGACTACGCCAGTAGCGCCGATCTGGCCGTATCGATTCTTCGGATTTGATCCCGACTTCGGACGACCAGAGCGCCTCGTAAGTGTCCGCCAGAACCGCTGGCGTACCGGGGAGCTTGCGAGCTCCAGCGTTTTCAAGATCCCACAGCGCAGGAGCTTCCTCCCGCTGACGAAGATAGCGAAGGACGGTAAATCCGTCCGCTTCCGTCACCAGCTGTGGGAGGAGCTCCTCGCGCCGTAGCGGAGGAGCCATTTTACCAATCATGGTCTCCTCCTTCGTTAGATGCCGGCAGCTTTGTTGACCACCCTCTGCCGGACGCTCTTGGCTTCGGCGACAATCTTCTCGAACTCGACCAGCTCGTCGGCGCTGACCGAGGACCGTTTGCTCTCAATTTCAGCGATGCAATCCTTGACCGCCGAGAGAGCATCGGCAGCCCGAGGATGAGTTCCTCTCAAAAATCCGTCCACCTTTCCACCAGCCGCGAGGAGTACATCGAGCATCTCCTTGGCTTCGGCGAGTGGTGTCCGAACATAAGGGGCGAGAACGCCCTCGATCACCGCAATCTGCTCCGGAGTGTTCCAGAGCATATACCGCATGACCGCGAGATCCGCCTTCGTCGCCTTCGCTCGGCCGTTCATGAGTGCGTGGGCCTGAAGCCCTTCACGCACCATGTCCAGCCGGCGATCGTCTTCCCACAGCCAGCGGAACCCTTCCGCGTCCTGTTGAAGAAGTGCTTCGTAGATGTCCAGCACGGTGCCGAACAACTCATCAGACACTTCCACCAGCTTGCGGGCGGCCTGCAGGGTGTGGAGATCGTCGAGGGTGAGGGGTGCGACCACCCCGTTTTTGCCATTCAAATCCTGCTCCCGTCGCATATGGAGCATCCGAATCTTCCCGGCACGGTCGAGCGGCATGATGCTGAAGCGGAATGCCATTCGAGCCCACAGGGCTTCGAGTTGGCATCCCGATTCCGGCAGTTCGTTGGAGGCGGCGAGCACCCCGAGCGTCGGGGTTTCGTGAAACTCGCCACCGAGCCGAACACCATCTGCGAGGAGAAGGTCAAACAGAACCTTCAGGACGGCCGGTTGGGCCTTCCACACCTCATCCAAAAGGACGAGGTGGGCACCCGCAGCCAGCCCCAACCTGTTCTGAACCCGCACGGACTTGGATCCGTCCAGATTCACCCTCTCCACGAGCTCCGTCTCCGCCACGAGCAACTGCTCGGGCGAAACCACCACCGGCATGAGCTCTTCATAGAAACTCATGCCGGTGACCAACTTCGACACGAAGCTGGCCACGGCGGTCTTCGCGACCCCGGGGGGTCCGAAGAGAAATGAGGTACGGTCTGAGATGACCGCGAGCCAGAACGCCAGAGCGATCAAGCCACGGTCTACGAACGTGGTGTTGATGGTTGCATTTGCGGCCTGGATTTTTGGCCCCAAGCCAACAGCCCTGTCCAAGGCCTCTTTCTGCTGTACAGTCGCACTCACAGCGCACCTCCTTGCCCGTGGCCACATTGACCGTGGGCGTGTTGTGTTATTCGGCGAGCGACCTCACCAACATCTCAAACTTGTCCATACCATAGTCCCGTCGAACTACGGCCAGCCAACGCACAGCCTTGGCGAGATCGATTTGTTGAATCTGGCCGAAGCCTTCCAACATACCAATTCTCATTGCCAAGTCATACGCCGCTGATGGAGATTTGATCCTACCAATCTCAACGCACCTTGCCCGCACCTCTTGCGAAACACGGGCTAATGCCGAAGATGCACGGATTTCCAACTCCGTGAGTGAACGGCTCATATTACCTCCTTGAGGAGTGATGGTTCACAGTTTTTTCTCCTCAATTGGATCTCTGAATAAAATTTCTCGCACACAACACAATTATCATCCCTGCGAAAGCAGGTATCTTATCGTGTCATATCTCGAAAAATTTGGAGAGTAAAAAATTCAGAAATCCAATTAAAAAGAAAAACAAAAAAGCCCCCATTATCTCTAAAGAGGGCTTCCGGCCAAAAAGGTACACACTTAACCATCACGAAAAGTATACACCAAAGGGGCCTAGCTAGAAACCTCTTTAGAATTTTGTGATGGTTATGATAAATATAGGTGCCGGGGCGAAGATTTCTCCACGCCCCGGGCAATGTGGCATTCTTGAAAAAGGACATGCCACTTATCCTCGAGGATCAGTCCTCGAACTCGAGAGCCACACGCACGATACGCCGAAAACGCACGAACCGGTAGCCCTGGCCGCGCGCACCGCGGAACTCGATCTTCTTGGGATCGTTTTCCTCGGCCGCCTCGGACCAGAGAGGCCGGATGCCTTCCTGGCAGAGCACGGCGATCACCGACAACGGGGCAACAACAACCATGTCGTCGAAACCTCCACTGCGGAAACGCTGTACAATCTGCCGAGCGTCATCGAACGGCCGTGGCTCTTGCACCACGACCACGTCTTCCCCGAACATCTTCCGCAGACCTTCGATCTGCGAAGAGCCGGGAATGTGGCGGGACATCCACAGGATACGCTTCATTCGTTCTCCTCTTGGGCAGTCGCGAAGCATTTCAATTGCTTTTCCACTTCCGCCCAGCTAGTGAATAGAAACGCCGGTACTCCTTGACGTACAACCGCGTCCACATGACGCTGGTGATTGTCAAAAAATACCTCAACTTGATCCTGCTTGAGAATTACTCCTTTATCGTTGCCCCAACCGATACAGTGAAGACCAGCAACCGGCAAACGATGGAAGCGAAGCCACCACCGCGTTACCAATCTAAAATCTTCATTACGGCAGGTAACAACCACCACCTGGTGCTCTCGGCAAAGCTTGCGCGCCACCTTAAGCCCGGGCATTGGAAAAATGAGAAGCCTCAGGCAAATTCGCATCTGCTTCGGCATCCACCTGGGCCAGTAAACTTGACGACAAATGACGCCGTCAAAGTCCAGCCCGATTCTCATGAGAACCAACCTCCTGTGTGAGTTATATCCTCGAGGAATTTTCTCCTCTCTAAACTTTTAATTATAAATTTAAAAGCTTGGAGAGGGATCCGTACGCATGGCGTGCAGCCAAGCGTCAGAAACCCCCGAGTGATATATGGGCAACAATTTATGGAGCGCAGCTGCCAATTCGCGCTTGTGGGACAACTCCCGCACGCCTCTAGAAGTAGAGGAACCCCTCCGGCTCCCACTTGGCCCGGAGACCGATTTTCAACTCGGGGAAGAGAGCCTTGACTTCCCCGATCATCCAGAGGACCTGCTCCTTGTTCGGAGCGGTCCAGTCGCAGCCCCGGACCGGGCGGTAGAGCCGCCAAGTCCAGAACTCGCGGTCGGAGCGACCGCCCCGGACGATCTCGCTGGCGAGAGCCAGTATGTCGTCCAGAGTTGTCGTCCCGAAGATCGGGGTGCGGATGTCCACGAGCACTCCCTGCGACGACAGGTGATCCTGCGTCTCAATGGAGCGGGCGAACATCTTCGACCCCGTCCCGTTAGTCAGTCCCGCCCGCAGGTTCATCTCCTGTGGCAGGGCTTTCAGGTCGATCGCCGCACTCGACAAAAACGGCGCCATCCGGGCGGCGAATGCCGGACTGGAGCCGTTATGCGCCATGCTGATTTTTTGACCATGCTTCTCGCGCATATATGAAGCAATGGCCAGCGACTGACTGGGGAACACAACTGGATCCCCACCGGAGAGGCGGACGATTTGCCCCTTCTCTACCGCATCATCGCAAACGCGGAAGAGTTGCTCGAGGTCGGTATCAACCGCGGTGACGATCGAGCCATCGTCGTCGCGGAAAGCGCCGTCGCGCTTGCAGTAGGGACATGCAAAGTTGCAAGCCCCAAAGGAAATGATTCGGGCCAGCGCGACCGCCAGCCCGAAGGCCTGATAAAAATACAATGGACGGACTTCTCCGCCCACCTCCCCATTGTGGAGGAGGACTTTTGTAGTACCCTCACTCATTTTTTTCCTCCTTTTGTTAGAAATCGGGTGAGCGCCCGAGCGCGAGTGGTTTTTTCTCGCGACTTCTTGCTCCTTTCAATTTTCCATTTTGTCATCCCTGCGAAAGCAGGGATCTTAGCATATCATCCCGAACTTGATCCAGGATATAGATTCCTGTTTCCACAGGAATAACAACCAATAAAAAACTTAAAGGAGCAAAGGAGGGGGTCATTGAGTGCAGACTACCCTCCTCAGTCCGAGTAACAATCTGCAATTAGCAGATGCGCCCTTGAGTAGACAAGGACGACTTCCCCGACATTTGTGTAGCCGGGGCGTTTGGTAGGTGGCTGAATCCGCTAGTCGCGGTGCTCCAACCAGTCGCGAGTGGGACGCGGGAGTCGCTGGTACTCCCCGTTGTAATACTGAAAAACGGACACACGAAAGCGGTCCAACCCCAGCATTTGACCAACGAGGAACACTAATCCATTTGGCCCGGATACGATCAGATCGATCGGCCGGTTTTGACAAATGGCACACGCGGAATAAACCGCACGCGCCACTTTCTCATAGTGCTCATCAGTGAGGAGCACTGACGAACCAATGACATCTTGAACTCGCACGAGCACATCCATGTGCCCGAAAGAGTCATTCACAGCCTCAGAGATGGGTCGCCCCACCTCTAAGGCCACTACCCACTTCTCGTCCCCGTTGTCAGAGACCGAGTAGTAGGCAGTTTTTGCCTTGCGGGTCTGCCACCAGGCAGCACCCGCAAGGGTCAGGGTTCCGATTCCGATGACTGGCTCGAGCCAGTTCCACCATCCGAAGATGGCGAAAACCAGCCCGGCCAGGACGCCCACGAGCACAAGTGCTCGGGCGCTCATCAGGCCATTCACGATCCTCGACCGGCTCATTTTTTCCTCCTTTTTAGGAACCGGGTGAGCGCCCGGGCGCGAGTGGTTTTTTTCTCGCGACTTCTGCTCCCCTCAGTCTTCCAACAAATGAAAAACTTAGGGGAGTCGAGGAGTGGCCGTTGTGCATTGGCCGCCTCCTCTATCCCGAGTAGCATTCGTGTTTTTACAGGTTACGATTCCCGCGCCATCTGGTGAAGAACCAGGATGACGATTTAGGATGTTTAACAACTTGGGTGTTGCTAAACTTCCCATCGGTTTCCCCTATTTGTGAATTATCAGGGAAATCGCTTTGTGATGGTTGCGTTTCGACCCGGGTACTAGCCCCGGACCTCCACGCCGTGCTCGGCCGCCAGGGCGAGCAGAGCCTGCCGGAACGCCTCGGGGATCTCTCCCGTCAGCGCCACGATCGGCTTAGCAGACTCGAGCCGCCCCTGCAGGCCGACCGCCCACTGGCGCATCGCCTGCGGGTTCACCACCTCCTCGATGTGGAACACCTTCTGGGCGTCCGCGTTGAGACGGATGGTGAGCGGCCACGCCTCGCTGATGCCGTGGATCGCGACCGCCTGGAGCGCGCCGACGATCCCCGCGCCGCCGGGGAGGAACACGATCCTCCCGCTCGTCCAGTCCTCGACCGTGAGGCCGGTCTGGATGAGCAGGTCCGCCATCCCCGCCGTGGCCTTCCCGGCCGTCGACAGGTCCACCTGGCCCTTGTTGCCGGCCTGGATGTTGATGGCGCGGATCATGTCCTCGGCGACACCGAGCTTCGCGGCCAGCTCGGTGTGCTGCACCGGGGTCAGGCCGCGGCCGGAGCCGTCGAGCACGGTGTAGCCCGCGAAGGCGTCTCCGTGCTTGAGCTCCCCGCGGCGGCTGCGCACCTCGTTGTGCCGGAAGTCGGCGGTGGGGACCCAGTCCGCCACTTCCTTCTTTCCGAACGGGATGAGCGCCACGCGGGGGAGCCCGCCGAGCATCTCGAAGGCGGGGAGGCAGAGGACCGCCGCCACGCCCTGCCCGACGAGCGCGATGTGCGTGTTGCCGCGCGCCGCGTTGCCGAGCCCTTCGAAGTACGACTTCACCTGCTCCTCGAACCCCTTGCTGAAATTGAGGTTGAGGATCGCGATCGCGGCGTTGTCGATGGGGAGGCCGGGCAGCATGCTGAGGGTCTTCTGGGTCGCCATCTGATTTTCCTTTTGCCCCGTCTCAATTGGGGCATCCTGTGCGCGTTTCAGCAGTCCAGTGAGGTGCTCATACCAGAGCTCCTCGCCATCCTGAACTGCCTAGTCGATGCACGGCACCGACACCGTCTCAATATTTTTCGGTATTGAACACCCGTGGGATCTGCTTCCCCGGCTCACAATTCTGGGCATGTGACTCCCCGAATTCTTTTGATCTTTTATTATCTTGCATCACAAGATAGATCATGGCGATTCTAGCCAACCGAATACCTTCGGCAGGTTTGGGACTTTTAGTCCCTATCCTCATTCGCTCTCACAATGAGAACGAAAATCTGATAAGGTACTTCCCACTACAATCATCAATCAAATTAATAACTATAGTGGGTAGGGCTCAAACTGAATGTGCTTCAACGAGCCCCCTCCCGATATTGCTACGCGTTTTTACTGCCTACGATTTACGCGTCTTGCGTAGGCAGGGACATGAGAAATGTGCAATTTGGTAGGGCACTTTTCTCTTCTCCAATGCATGGGCCGAGACGGGGATTCTCGACCGCTTCCCCTGCCGTGCCTTTCGGATCAGGTAGGGGCGAATGAATGAGGTGCTACCCCCTATGAGAGAAGCTTCTCCGCCCTTTCGATAAAGGCGGTAAAAGCTTCATCCCAAGTGGAATAGCTGACTCGGATTTCCCCTCGCGTCTCAACCACCTCAACAAGCGATGAATCCGCACATGGTGCGTACTTCATTTTGCTGTTGAAGCATGTCGAGACCGTCCGGGTGACGAGAACCTCTCCGAGCTGTTCCTCCACACTCGCCTCAACGACGATCATGTGGTAGGAACATTCCAAAGAGGAATGGTCAACCCGAGCCACCTCAAATCGGATTTTGTCTCCACGGCGATACAATCGCTCGTGAAGACGCTCCATGGCCTGGACGGCCATGACCTCCTGGGTTGCTGACTGCCGACTCCCGCCGACAGTCAGCACCCTAACGGAGGATCCGCTGATGTGTCTCATTTTTTCTCCTTCCCCGCCTCAGCTCTCGCTTTGGCGACCGGGACTCCTTGGGTTTTGCGCCCAAGGTCTCCCCCGCTTTAATTTTCCTGGAAAATCGGTTTTGTGATCTGCATTGACCTGTGCAGATTCCCCGGAGATTTGGGGACCGATTTGTTTGTATATGGAAGAATTACCATTTACAAACATTTTTCCAGAAAGCGGTGGCTCTTACGGAGCTTACGCGTATGGGGTGACGACCATAGTTCGCCCTGGCGTTGCGCCGGAGTCACCAATCGGGTGATTGGTGATCGGGTGGTTTAGCAGACCTCTTATGAGATCCACTCCCAAGAAAAAACGACTTACATCAACCCGAACGAAACAAACGAGATACCCTTTCAACCGTGTTTAAGGGATTCCTCGCCCGCCTATTCGGGTCAGAATGACACTGTCAATGTTGCTTTCTCTTGGGATTAAATTGTCAAAGTACTTGAGTGTCTCTCTCCAAACACTCATCTGCTTTCCTCACTAGGATTTCGGCAGGGTAGGGTTTCGGTAAATGGTTTCCCGCTTCCGCGGGAATGACAAGCTTGGAAATATTACCGGAACTCTACCCCGCCCCCGATTGACTTCCCGACCGCAGATTCCCGCTTTCGCGAGAATGATAGTTGGGATGACAATCAGGATTGGGGCGCACTCGGTACTATGCGTCTCTGAGGCGCATAGCCAGACCGCGATAGGCAAGTATCCGCTATTGCGTACACTCACACACCTCCGTCTGGACTCCCCGAGGGGAGCAAAAATTTTACAGAGAATATTTTCTACTGACCTATAGGACTCTCTCCTATACCCCGATTGAATCAGGGCTCATACGGGTCATTTGAAAATACTATTTGCAACCAGCCAACCGCTTGCGCAGTTAAGCCGAGGAGCATTGTTTGTAAAGAGCATTGTCGAATTTTATTCCGACAGATGAGGTAGCGAGTTTTCAGCCCTTTGTATAACTTTAATGGCTGGATTTCTCTTTTCCTCATCTGTTGAAACAAAAAGGGCATCTGTCCAATGGAGAGATGCCCTATATATGTATGTGTTTAATATTAAATTTACCGTTTTTGGCCCTCTCTCCAAGGTCAAAAACAGTTATTCTTACTCCTGGATTCCCTTCTAAAAAGGAATAGCAGGGTTATTTTTAAAAGAGCTTTATCTGTTAAGCCTGTTCCGCTTCTTTCGCTTTTTTCAGCTTAACGAAATAGTATATCATGTTTGGTTAAATTTGTCAATATTACTTGATTAACATATTGAATTGTATATATGCTTTTAGCTAAATTTAGCCAATTTATATATAACTGTTGTTTGATAATAATATGTCAATATATCTTGACAAGTATATCAAAACGTGCTATAATACCCTTAAATAAGCCAAAAACAATGTCAAAAACATATAAATTATTTACCATAATATAACGAATTTACTCTATAATTAGCCAAATATGCACGAATATGCTCTCACCGAACTTGGCCTCTCCGAGAAAGAAGCGGCCATGTACGAGGCACTGCTCCAAAAAGGGCAAGCCCTAATCCCCGATCTTGTCAAGGCCACCGGCTTCAAGCGCGGCGACACCTATAATATCCTCGCCGGACTGGAAGCCTGGGGTTTAGCTGAAAAGAAGGAAAAGGACGGCAAAAACTACTATGTGCCGGCCCATCCCACCAAGCTAAATGAAGCTGTAGCCGACCAGGAAAAAGAGGTAGAATCAACAAAAAAAGCGCTCAACAGCGCGATTCCTGACCTTGTTTCGATGTACAATTTGGCAATAAATAAGCCGGGCGTAAGATTTTTTGAAGGCAAAGAAGGTGTAATTCAAGCCTATGAAACATTATTAGATATTCGCCAGCCAATATTGAGTATCGAAGATAAAGGTAACATGCTCGAATTTTTTCCGGAGTATGTTAAAAAATATGTCAATAAAAGAATTGATCGCCAAATACCGAGCCGGGCTATTGCTCCAGATACCAATACCGTTAATACTCCTAATCCGACAAAATTTCTTGATTCTCGTCTAATCCCCTCTGCTGAATTTCCATTTAATATGGATATTAAGATTTGCGGTGACTTGGTCCAACTAGCTACATTAAAAGAAGGACAAGCCGTGGCCGTCCATCTTTATAATCCAATTATTGCCGCAAATTTTAAAATAATTTTTGAATATATGTGGAAGCAAGTCAGCCACATCCCACCTAAAAATCACGCCACCAACAATTCTTCATCTGTCGTTTTAAATCCCCGAACTTGATCTAGCGGGAGCATATAATGTTCTTGATCTAGGAGATCGTCAACGAGCCGCGCATGATCGGCCCCTTTACAGACAACCACAGCCGCCGGTACCTCACCCTTATCGTCATCCTCGCCTTTAACTCCGCGGCCCATTATTACGTATACATTTATTTCTGCCTTTTCCCCCGGTTTACTGTCCCACATTTCTTTTATCTTTTTTAATTCTTCTACCCGATAGTTCACTCCAAAATTTTCACGGATATTATCATCCACATACACGCCGCCTGTTTTTAATTTATCAAACATCATCAACATAAAATCATGATAGTCTTCGCCCTCTTTATAAACCGTTGACCTCACCCCCAACGCCACATCTATTTGATCGTCTTTTAAGGCTTCAATCTTCGCGAAGTCTCCGATAATCAAACCGGCCGGAAAAGCGGGCAGAGCATCATATACATCGGGTATTTCTTGTTCACCACGGATATATTTTGCGGAATTTTTAGAAAACAAATCACGGGCGCGATTAAAATCTTCGGACATGGCGGATAACAGAATTTTTCTCGGATAAATTCTTTTTTTATTATCATCAATCTCACTATAATCGGTGGGAACAGCAATGACAGATTCTAATTTGCCGGCAACGGATAATATGACATCTCTTACTGCATTCGGATCGCGCGCCATTTTTTTAATTCTCTCTTTATCATATTTAAAATTCTCTTTTCCTGTTTCACCGTCTTTTATAACAATTGTTTTATACATCACCTCCGCCAAAAATATTTTATCTTCTTCTGAAATTTTTCTACCCAAATCTTCCTCCAATTTCCCCCAATCAATTATTTCTTTAATCAAATCTCTGAGATGATAATACAGCGAATCAGCCACGGCCACATCGGTATAATGTTCATCTAACCCGGCCTCGTGCCTTTCTTCTCGACTCTTGCCACTACCGGGCCCAAATTCCAACAATATTTTCTTTTCTCCCTTACCTTTTAATTTCCTTAGTAACTCAATTACATCAAAACCAAAACGCTCTCTATAGTCTTCGTTGTCTCGATCAACCTTCCAAAATATTTCCGGTACGGGAGCCAGTTTACCTCTTGATTGTAAAACCCTTAAAAACAACCCTTTTCCTCCGGCCGCCGCCAGATTATTTAAAATAATTTCCTGGTCTTTAATATAATTTTTCAATGCGACCGACTTTGGCTCACCAACTCTTAACAAATCAGCGGTCTTTCTTACCATGCCGGAAACCACCATCTCCCTGTCCGATTCTCTATACAAATCTTCGACAATCTTTCGCACTTCATCCGTATATTCTTCTTTTTCCTTACCAACTACTCGCTCATAGGCCTCGCTTAAAATATCCTTGGCTCTGACTAATAGTCCTTCTTTAATTCTCTCTTTCAGGCCGCTATTTTCATCCCCAAATTCACTCGCCAAATTTGTGCTTCTTTGTACTGCTTTTTCCACTAATAAATCATAATTACTCAACAATTTTTTCATATCTCTCTCTGACAAGATCTCACCTAATTCTAATATTTTATCTCCCATTCCACGATCTTCCTCAACGGCGACAAAAGCCGCCACACCTTCTCGTCCAAATTTAATCACAAAATTTCTGATTTTTTCTTTTTCTTCGGCGGTCGCATTATTTAAAAATTGATATAGCCAAATTTGTTCTCGCAAATTTAAATCACTAATTCGTATCCCCAATCCCTGTTTTTCTAAACTGACTGCATTGCTATAAAAGTTTGAATAATCACGCAGAAATTGTTGGCGTATATCATCAGGCGTATCCGGATTGGCAAAAACCAATTCGCGAACGATGTCTAACACCTGTGCTTTTCTTTGTAATTCTTCATCACCCAAATTACCCAATTCAAAATATCCGATAAGCGTTCCCCCTTCGTCCAATAATCCAATCTTCCCATCACCTGTGATACGCAGAGCTGTCTGTGCCTGCTCGGATTTTTCACCTTGCAATTTATATTGCAAATCAAAATATTGCACCACACCCTCGTCAATATTTATCCGTCCGAGCTCCATGAGAAACAATACTCGGCTATAAGCCTCTTGGTCGTAACGACCATATTCTTTAGAGCGCACTCTGTGCAATAATTCTGCGGAGCCAGCCTGGGCATCTATTTTTGATAATGCGTCAGCGACCGTGTAAACAAGCTGCGCTCTTGGACATTTATTAAACGCTTCAAAAATCAATGGAATCGCCTCCTTCATTTTAAAAGTACCGGCATCCTGAATTGACGTTACAATTCCAGTTAAATTTAGATCATCTAAATCCTCACCACCTGAAAATAAAAATTCACTTTGTTCATCATATCGTCTTTCCGATTTAACTTGACTCAAATTAGTACCACTATAATCTCCCGACATCATAACAAACCCATCAATATTTTTTCTAAACAATCGCAACAAATTTTCTCGTAATTCTGGAGTATCTTTTTTATTTATCGCTCTTAATAAGGCATCTCGAATTGCCGAATATATTTGTGTGTCATCTATATTATCATCAATAAGCTTTTCCAAATAATCAAAAACTCCCGTTGAATGTTCGGTAAATGGCGTGTTTTGCAACACATTATAAAATTCATCTAAACGAATACTTTCGGAAAGGGGGTGGCTAAATTTATTCAAATCTTCCTGCGATGCATCTCTTTGCCTAATATCCAACGCTTCTAATTTTTTCTTCCAAACTGAAAATCGGCTTTTTCCTCTCTCAACAACCGGAATTCCCTTTTTTTTACCTCCGATATCCACCATCACCGTTCGCAATCTCTCATTACCATTTGGGCTTAGTCCTGTTTCCATATTATTAATATTTTTAATCATTATACCCCAACTATCTACTATACAGATACTTCGTTACATCAAACTGTTGTAAAACCTCATTAGCCCTCTCCGTCGCGTTCATCTTTATATATTTTACCTTAAAAATACACGATTATTATACCTTAAATAATAATATTAACCGAAAAATTAATCCACAGGGGGTAAAATAGCACTATTTTATAAAGTGGTCATACTGCTTGAGCTTGTTTTCGGTTTTGCATGGTGCATCTACACTACACCACAAACGATGAAGAAGACAACAGACAGAATTCACCCTTGTACGCTATTTCTTAACGCCCCGCGACTAAAACAGTATACAGGCTCTCATCCGAGGTCTGATGACCTCGGTTTCCCCGGTTAGTCTAAAAGTGGACACGAAGTGTCCACTTTTAGGGATATAGATAAGATCAGGGCGATTTTTTGATTAAGCAACTTCAACATTATCAAACCTCTATCATTACATCCCAAAAACTTTTACCTCACCTGTTATTTTGTCTATTTTCACTCCAAATTTATATTCCTCAGTTACACATTCGTTAGTACAGTATTCATGCGACGCATCAAAATATGCTGTATACTCTTTGTCTAAATTTTCTTCCTTGTTAAGGCATAAATCAGAAGACAAATGCTCATAGGTTTGAACGGTCTCATTTTGTAAAAGCTCTTTAACCAATTCGCGCGGTCCGGCCGGTAGAGGCAGAAGGGACATAGTCACCTTCTTTTCTTCTCCCTTTGATAAATATATGGCTTTCACTGCTTCAACGCTGGAAAAATATTTGTGATTGTATTCCTTTAACCGAGCCTCTTTAGTGTTCCTCTCAATTTTTATTTTCTCAAGACAATCTCCATCCTTTACTTGCATAGGAATATTATTTTTACATCCGGAAAAGACGAAGGTGCTTATGAATAGAATGAATAAGATAATTTTTTTCATATTTTAATAAATCATTTATAGAACTTTTATACCAAATTCTTTTAACCGATTGGCTAGCGCAAATAGAGGCAGGCCGACTGTTGCCAAAAAATCGCCTTCAATCTTCTCTATGAATACCGCCCCAACACCTTGAATAGCAAAGGCCCCAGCCTTATCCAAAGGCTCACCGGTCTTTATATAATTATCTATCTCTTCGTCAGATAATTTCTTAATATAGATTTTCGTCTCAACCACTTCCGAAACGGTTTGCCCTGTATCACTGTCAATAAGTGTAAATCCCGTTATCACCGAAACCATCTGGCCGCTAATTTCCCGCAACATATTCTTCGCCTCCTCGATATTTTTCGGTTTTCCTAAAAGTTTTTCACCAAGCGCCACAAATGTATCAGCTCCAATAACTAAGCTACTCACATTTTTACCTGCCACTGCTTGGGCTTTACCCAGAGATAAAAACTTCGCAAGCTCAAGAGGGTGCATATCTAAATTCATATCCTCTTCATAATCGCTCGGGATAATTTCAAATGGCAAACCTAACTTTTCCAACAATTCCTTCCTTCTAGGAGAAGTAGAGGCCAGAATTATCTTTTGCATATCATTTCTCTAAATAAACCTTTAACAGAGGCACAGTCTCTTTGCGCATAATCAATTTATGCCCAGTGGCTATATTATCTTTAAAATCAATATCCAGAACATGATGTAATAACTCCTGCGCCCCCAAGTCGCTGGTTATATAGACATTTTTACCTTCCTCTAAATCAATTATTGAAATAAAGACAAAATCAAAGTTACTCTCGGCTTTCATCTCATTTAAGATACCTACAACCTCCTGTTTTCTTTCTGTTAGCAATTTTGGAACGCCAATAATTTCTATCTGTCCAAAACCAATTTTTTTACCACCAAGTAAAAAATGCGCAAAATCCGCCTTTATCCTCTGTCGCAATTTATCTCCAACCAAATCAGACTTAGCCGCGAACATACCTTCTACAAAATCTGCCGGCAATTTAATTTTATCCTTCAACCATTTGGCCATCGCCACATCTCTTGGGGTGGTAACGTTTCCTCTAAAATTCAAGGTGTTGGAAACTATTGCCCCGTACAGTAAAATAGCCGAGGGTTCGGATATTTCTACACTATTTTTGAAAAATTTCTCTGCAACGAGTGTGGCGGCCGCTCCTACCATTTCCAACTGTAATTTAGCATTGGGAAATTCGTGTAATTCGTGCGACTGACGGTGATCAATTATCTCTTTAACATTCAGCAAATTAATTTCTTTACTTAATCCAGCGACATCGCTCGCATCTACCAAAATGAACTCATCATCTTTTGAAATTATTGGCTTTGCTGGATACTCAATATTAAAACGACTGATCAAGTGTAGCGCCTCAACGCGGGGAGGTGCGAAAAAAACCGGAATCGTGCTTTGACCGGTTTTATTCAAGAATTCTGCGTAAGCCAACACACCGGCAAACCCATCCAAATCCGGACTTTGATAACAGGTGATTATTGTTGGTCTCATAAATTATTGTTCTTCATATTTTGCCTCCTCCGGGAATAGCAAAACAAATGGATAACCCTGATAACCACGTTCAATTTTACCACAACCAAGGCTTTTTAACCACTCAATCATTCCCGCCGTAATTTTATCCGGTATCGCATTTTTATCATCGCCCTTATATTCAATTTCCACAAAATCACCGAGACCCTTGATGAAGTCAACGGCGACTTCATAATCCTTATAGTTCCAAATCTTCCTAATTTTATCCACTGCAACAATCTGCTTAAAATTTAAAGCTAAAAAAATTTTCCTCATTTTTTCAATGTCTTCAACTTTTGTTTCGTATTCATCGCAATAATGGCTCCTGCCATCTGCATCAAAATGCCAATTTTTGTAATTAATGGAGTATTTCCCATTGGCATCGCGTAAACGCAACCATTCAGGCATAGGCCGAACGGAACAAAAATCACGGTGAGCTGGATTAAAATATTCATCCAACTGGCGTTTCTCGCCGATGAAATCGCCCTTGGCCTCCAAAAATTCCAATAACGGCGCGCTGTCTTCTATTTTTACCTGAATTTCTATCTCAATGTTGGGCATACACGACTACTGTAATAACTGTAAAATTAATTTTATCATTTTTTCTTTATTATGTGGGTCGCTTTCCGCGACCAATAATGTCAAAGCCGTAAGGGCGCTCGGGGTCATGACAGCCAAATTAAGTACTCCCGCTTTCTTTAAAAACTAGACAAAAGCATAGGCACCATTTCTCTTGTTGCCATCGGTGAATGGATGATTTTTAACCATAAAATACAGCAGATGGGCGGCTTTTTCCTCCACAGTCGAATACAACGGCTTACCTCCAAAAGATTGCATAATATTCCCTACGATGCCTTGAACATTTCCCGCTCGCCTTTCTGCGCCAAACAATTCAGTTGTTCCCCCTCTCTTAGCCAATTCAATTTTAAAACGCACCAGTGCCTGTGACAACTGTTCGGCGGTCAGAGCCACGGTGCGCTTAGTGGCGCCGGAAGCCGCCAGTTTATCTTTATCATAGGCATCGAGAGAAAACCAAGTCGTCGAAAAGGCGGAGACCAATTCCAGTACGCTTCTATGATCCACGGCTCCATCCGCAGGCAATAAGATTTTTAAATTTTCCACGGCCAACATGAAGTCCGCATAATTATTTTTAATTCGTGTACGGTTTATCGTATATCCTTTGGTAATATGCTCACGAAGAATTTTGGTTGCCCATTGGCGAAAAAGAGTCGCCCTTTTACTATTAACTCTGTATCCAACCGACAAGATCACATCCAAATTAAAATACTCAACCTGATATATTTTGCCATCAGCGGCAGTTGTTGCAAAAAATGCAACAACTGAATTATGTTTTAATTCACCACTGTTAAAAATATTATGGATATGCCTTGATATAACAGATTTATCACGATCAAAAATAGCGGATATCTGGTCCAAACTCGCCCAAATCGTATCTCTATCAACATCGCCTTTCAATTCAATAGCCCCAGTTTTAGCTTGATAAACTATCATCTTATTTTTAAAATTTTGTTTTTTCATAAGTTATTTAAACACCGCCATTTTTTAACTCCGTAGAAAATAACACTTTGCGACAAGTCGTCCCTATTCCCACATGGCATGCGGCCACCGTCGTCGCCATAAATTTAATGGGGAAAATATCATTTCTCAAGGCCTCTTTCGTCCGTATAGTAATATGCGGCAGAAAGGCATTATAACTGTATCGAGATGAATAATCATTGATGTATTCAGGGTCTTCAATAAATTCTCCCGGCTTGCTATAAAGTGATTCTTTTTTACAATCACAAGAAAAGAGTGGCTGCAAACCGTCCATTAAGGCCTCGTGTAATTTTTTTAATTTTGCATTATTTTCTATAATCAACAAAGAATAATTTTTCAAACCCATTTGATCTTTTTCAAAATGCAATCTACTAAATTCGAGCGAAATGGGAGGGAACTTTTTAGCAATATCTTCTATGATATTTTTAACAACTTTCAGCTTATCCGAATAAATACACCCCATTGCTAATGACAGGTGGGGTAAAAAATCATCTTTTCTTAACATAATACCCCAAGTATCTCCTTTGTCCGCCATTTGTTGGTTGATACCTATAATCCTGTCCTTCACATCCTCCGGTGGCAAAATTACCACATCAATCGCAATTTTTTTAGGTTTGACCATATGCGGAAGTAAAAAATAACTTATAATTTATACCCCACCTCCGCCAACATCTCTACAATCACCGCCAGCGGGGTACTGTGTAAAAAATTATTATAACATCCCTCAATTTTTTCGATAAATGAACAACTATAATGCCCCAACGGATCATAACCTTCGGCATAAGTGTTGTATTGCGGATCCTGTTCCAAATATTTTTTAATTTCTTCGTCTAAAATTCTTCTTAAATAAACTTCTGTTTTTACAACCCTGAATAAAACGCGTCCCGACGAAGCATCTATCATGTGTATACCGGTATAAAATTGATAATTTTTACCTGACATACTCTTCAACCTACTAAATGCCTCCTCCTTTGATGTCGGTTTTTCCAAAATTACACCATTAAAACATCCTACGCCATCAAAGCCAATTACAACCCCTTCCCTATATTTTTGTGCCACGGATTCCGCTTTTAATTTGGATAAATGCGCCACCAATTCCTCCGCCTTTTCCGGCCGTCCGTCAAAATCTTCCTTGACTTTGCTCCCTTCTACTTCAAAATCAAGACCCAGCTGACGGAATGCGTTTAATCTATGCGGAGACGCTGTCGCTAAAATAATTTTCATATACTATTTTAACCAATTATTAAAATCCTCAACAAATTTTATAAAAGATTTTTTGTCGCTCTCTCTTTTTTCCTCTTCACTCAATTCCGCCCATGGCCGATCATCGCCTTCAGCCGTCACAAAGCTGGACATTGGATAGCCGGGAACATACTTTTTGGCAAAAACTTTGGCTACACCGTTAATCCATTCTATCTGCGTACTCCCGCTCGCGCCAGTCGCAGGGTTATAATAAGCAATGGAAAAATCCCAAATAAATTTTTTATCGACAGTTGTATATTTATCAAAAACCTCTCGCCAGTGACACAAAACCCCTTCATCTGTATTCTCATTTTTACCATTTTTGAACCTACGCACATTTACACCTGGCTGTTCATCATCTGGTAAAAAATTGGTATGCACCGCCTCGTCCACTGCGATGGTAATATACCCCGACAAATCGCCATAAAATTTGGCCTTGTGAACTGCATTTTCCATAGCGGAATTAAATGGTTCTGACGCTTTCTCGGTTATTCCATTATCCGATAACGATACCAATTGAATATCAGAAAAACCATCCAAAATATATCGATAGCGTTCTAACTTTGCCCGATTATGAGTAGCAATTAAGATTTTTATCATAATTAAATAACAATCTTTCTATGTACTAATGATACCGGGATTCCCGACATTGTGTCAAAGTGCACATCCCTAATATTTTCAACCATTTTAAACACACTCACATCACCCTTAATCTATTGGCAAAATTAAACAAGAGCCCCTAGAAAAGCAAAAAGTGAGCGGTTAAACTCACTTTGTTGCGAACTGCGGAGAGGGTGGGATTCGAACCCACGGTGCCTTGCGGCACACGACTTTTCGAGAGTCGCACGATCGACCACTCTGACACCTCTCCATTTTCTAAAAGGCCTCCAAAAGAGGCCTTGTCGGGCTGACAGGATTTGAACCTGCGACCTCATGCACCCCATGCACGCGCGCTACCAACTGCGCCACAGCCCGAAGTAATTTATGGCCTATCGATTTGCCCATTATACAGCAAAACCACACGAAAAAGCAATATTTGCCTATTTGATCAACTTCTGTTAGGATGGCCAGATACCTAGTATAAAGCTATGGAAAAGGTCAAAAAAACACCCTCCAAGACAAACCATAAACCCATTATCGCACTGGCCCAGATACGATATTTTGACCATGCCAAAAACGACAATATCGCAAAAATCAAAAAATATATAGCGCTGGCCGCCGAGGCCAAGGCTGACATTATCTGTTTTCCCGAAAGCTGTATCCAAAAGGATAAATATCTGAAAATCAACAGCGAAATTATTAAAGAGATCTGCAACTCGTGTAGGGATAATAAAATCTGGGCGATTATTGGTGATACTTTTCAAAAAAACAAAAAACTTTACAACATGGCATTGCTGATAGGTCGACAGGGTAATATCAAAGGAAAATACAGTAAAATAAACCTATACGGCGACAACATCGAAAAAGCGGGTAATAAAATCTTTACCTACCAAACCGACTTCGCCAAAATCGGCATTGCTATCTGTTGGGATCTGGCTTTTCCCGACCTATTTGTAAAAATGAAAAAAGCCGGCGCGCAAATTATTTTTAATCCATCATACTGGTGCTACGAAGACATTGTTCACGAACAAGACCATAAAGCGCGCGAGCTTATTCTTGTAAAATCACTAATACAATCCCGAGCTTTTGAAAATCTTCTATACGTTGCCTTTGTCAGCCCGCTCACTAATGAAAAAGATTTAATCTCCTACTCCGCGATTGCGGCCCCACATAGAATCCTAAACTCAATTAAAGATAAAGAAGGTCTAATAATCCAGAACATCAATTTGAAGGATATAAAAAGATTTGAAAGGCTTTACCCAAATAAAAAAAGAACCACCCGCTAAATGCGAGTGGTTTTCAATTCTATTTACTCTTAATCTCAATTGACTTTTTCTTCAAATGTCTTAGTGCCTTCTCAATCAACGTGGAAAACTCTTTCTCAAAAAAATCATAGGCCGGACCGGAATTTACTTCTATCAATACCCACTCGCCATTTTCTCTTTTGGCAAAATCAATGCCACATATTTGAATGTCTATTGTCTTAGTCACTTTTTTAATAATTTTTTTTAAACTTTTATCAATGTCAAATTTTTCAAATGACTTACTTGCCACTCCGGTCGCCTTCCAATCGGAACACTTTTTTAAGGCGGTCTGTACAACCTTGCCACCTATCGTCATAACACGATAAGAATCTGACAATACAAATTCTTGAGCGATAATCGGAAACCGATCATCTCCTCTTTCCCAGAATTTTTTTACTATTTCTATCGCGCCGTCAATGTCGTCCGCCTTATCAACGAATTTACCCAAATACCCTTGGACTCTTTTGATGATTATAGGGAATTGGTTAATCTTTTTTATTTGTTCCCTTGCACTAATCAAATCGGAAGACAATAAAAATGTTTTGGGTACAGGAATACCGCTTTTTAAACATTTTAAATATAAGAGCCACTTATCTTCGGTATAATAATACGATCTGCTGGTTTCAACGACCGTGAACCCCGCTAATTCTAACTGCTTGGCTATCTCTAAACTTAAATAATCAATCTCGTCATTATAAATAATATCGCAATCCTTTGCTTTTTCCGCAATTATATCTACATCAAAATCTTTGGTCGGATTTATTAAAACAAGATTTACCCCAACTTTTTTAGCTATCCTTTTAAACGTCTCATCCTCGAGAGCCGGAATACGAGAGTTTGTAATGTACCCAATGGTCGGTTTGTACATAATGATTAGTTATATATCTCTTAAATGACCCAATACAACTATTAAGCCAACAAATATCCACCGTCTACCACCATCACCGAACCTGTCATATATGCTGAGGCATCACTCGCGAGAAACAACGTCGCGGTAGCGATATCATCCGGTGCACCAAACCGACCTAGGGGAATTTTAGCCGTAAATTGTTTAATAGATTCTTCCATATTAGCACCACCCTTATTCATCTCCGCAACACCCTCGGTGGCTATCCCACCCGGAGCGATAACATTCACACGAATATTCTTTTTAGCTATCTCCAAAGCAAAGTTTTTAGTAAATCCCAGTACACCATGCTTACTAGCATCATAGGCGGAAAGCCCTGCCATGCTGGGGTGTATTGCGTCGATAGACGCAATATTAATAATGTTGCCACCACCATTTTTTACCATCACCTTGGCGGCTTCACGACAGCATAAAAATACTCCACGCATATTTACAGCCTGTACTTTTTCCCAAAATTGCAAATCCATTTCCAAAACCGGCTTGTTAGGGAAAATACCAGCATTGTTAACTAAAACATTCACTCCACCAAATTTTTTAGCAACCAAAGCAATTATCTTTTTTACATCCGCCTCACTGCTTACATCGGCCTTACAAAAAACCGCCTCAATTTTAAAATCTCTCTCCAAAATTTTTACTTTTTCCTCCCCATCTTTCTCATCTATATCGGACAATACAACATTTGCTCCGGCTTCCGCAAAACGCCGAGCAATTCCATAACCAATACCCTTTGCTCCACCAGTGATAACTACTGTTTGTCCTTTAAAATCAAACAGCTGTTGGATTGTTTTTGGCATAAAAAAATTTTATATTACTATGTGTATAATATATTAAAATCACCCTATTGCATAGGGTGATTTTTGGCGGCGTGTGATTGACGGTATTAGAAATGACTGATTATCTCGCTAATATCTAAAATTATTTGTTTTTCTATTCGTATAATTTTAACATTTCCTGCAACTCTTCAGCCTCTCTCTGTGCCTTTTGTTCTTCAGTTTCGATTGGTGTTTCTTTCGACATCTTATCTTTTACTTCTTTAAAAAGTTTGTCGACTTCTGCTTCGACCAATGACCCTCCTTGTTTGGCGAGACTACGCACAGTATTTAAACCATAGCCTGCCCTAATATTTTCTTCCAAACGAGCAATTGCAAATATCCTTACTTCCATTTCTGGTACGCCCAAATTCAGAAGTTCTCTAATTAAATCACCCTTATGTCTAGTATTTTCACATGCCTGAGTGAATTCTGGCCTACCTTTAATTTCGTGTTGTTCTGTTATTACTGTTTCTCGCTGACGAGATATTATTTCGAGCATACTATAAAAACACTAATTATACTGTTATATAGTATAACAAAATAACCCTAATGTATAGGGTTATTTTGTTTGCGGAGAGGGTGGGATTCGAACCCACGGTCCACTTTCATGGACGACAGTTTTCAAGACTGTTCTCGTAAACCACTTGAGTACCTCTCCATTCCGCGATATATTTCTGCGTTATCTTATCATAAATAGGCCAAAAAATCAAGATAAGCCATCTTTTTTCCTCTTAATAATTCCCAACAAAAATATCCCGCCTCTTTTTACGGTCGCCATGGCCAACACCCCTCTTCCGCGTGCTAACAGACCTAGTAACAAGGTGGTAATTCCACCGGCTGTAGCAGTTAAATATTTCTCTGCCGTCTCACCCGTACCACTTGAAGTTAAAATTGTATTCTTCTTAATTAAGTCCTCTGACTCCCCCGTCACCACAACATCCTCCTGTCCGCGAGGCCAGATCTGCCATCCGCCTTTCACAGCCTCCAATACCCCAGTAATTTCCACCAGCTCACCCTCCTTAAACTTTTTCTTATCAATTTTCGCTCCTTGTTTAAAATATATCACCGCCTCTGCCGCGCCGTTATCCACGTACATAAAATTGGTTTTTATTTCCGTAATTTCTCCCGCAATTTTTACCATTCCACCCTCTGATTCCTCGCCTAAATCCTCCTGTGCCAACACCGTTGATGACACTACATGTGCGGAAGACAAAACAGTCACATCACCTCGCCCCTTCATCTTTATTCGTTTAATTTCCCCTGACATAGAAATCTCACCCCGTACCTCCACCAAATCCCCAACCTTCAACGCCGGAAAATCTTTCTTATATTGATAAACCTGAATACCGGACGCGCCGTCGGAGATATAGAAATACTGCGAACCAAAAATACCGGGTAAAACACTCACCACACCCTTCGCCTTCACCAGAGCGCCCTTGGCCAAATCACGTGCATCTAACAACGACACACCACCCGTCGGTACCCATGTTTTACTAGAAGATATTTTTACTCCTTTTACCTTCGTAACATCTTTAGTCACAACCATCGTCGTTGAAGCAGTGGTTGTCGCCACAACCAACAAACCCGGATTGGGGTTATTTAACCAATGCCCAACCTTTCCAGAGATATTATAACCCATGCCGCTTTCTGCTTTGCCGTACCTTACCGAGTCCACAATATTTTTATCGGGTGTCTGTAAATCCACCCGCCCACCGGCATTATCTAAAGCAAATTTCGTCACCGCACGTTCAAATACCAAAAACCCTAATGGTAATATTTTCGTCTGTTCCGGCAACTCATAATCTTTTTCACCATATTTAATAATCCAACCAGATAAATCAATCGTGCTCGAACTGGTGTTGTATAGTTCAATAAACTCTTCATTATCATTACCATCCGGATTAGGAACAATTTCACTGATAGCCACCCCCGAATTATTTATTGTCATCCCGGGCGCGATCTGAATTTTAAAATTTTTAACACCAACCGTGCCGGCAGTGCTGGTAGCGGAAACACTGATTGTAAAAATTCCGGAAGTCGCGTAACTATGCTCTACATTAGCGCCATCCAAATTTACCCCGTCGCCAAAATTCCAATTGTAAAACAAAATTCCACCACGCGGATCGGCTGATTCGACAGCTCCAAAAATTAATTTTTCTCCCGGACTCCCCTGTGACAGTGCTTTTACTCGCCACGATACTTTCACTGTATCTTTTTTAACACCCGGAACACTTTTTGTTTTAATCGTAGAGGTGCTGGCACCTGTCACTGACTCCGTCGATATCTTTTCAAGTTGCTCCGGCAGACTAATTTCATTTTTCATCCCAGAGGTCAAAATTTTTGTTATCGCCCATTCCATCCCGCCGTCTATTTTCCTAGCCAACGCCTCACCTTCATTTGGTAAATTTTTATTCTCCTCACTATAAACTATTTGATCAATCAATTTTCCTTCCGGATTTTTTAAAAATACCGTATCACCATCATTATTTAAATATATGACCGACCGCAAATCGATTTTAAACCAACCACCTGATAAAATTTTCCCACTCATGGCCTTGCATGTGGAAATGGTATTGCGAGAATCACAAATTAAACCACCAACCAGGTCCAGATCATAATTAGTTGGGTTAAATATCTCCACCCACTCATTACCGACCTCGGGATTTGGCACAACTTCATTCAATTTTATCTGGTCCCAAATTTGTGAATTATTAACTTCCGGTACAATCGGAGGCTGACTTTGCACCACCGGGGGTGGTGGAGCCACATTTTGTTCTGTATCTTCATTGCCAGCATTACCAGGAACACTATTCGCCTGTCCCACAGTATTTCCCGAAGTGTGTTCCTGCCAATTTACTGCTGTATAGTCCGCCAAAGATGAATTTTTTCTCTCTAAAGAAAAATGTGGGGACGCTATGTATGTAAATTTTTCTATAAAATTTCCATCACCATCTTTTAACCCGACCTCTTCGCCATCTTCCTTTAAATTCGTCCAGCTGGAACTAAAAATAGTGGCTAAGCCGGGATACTTTGATAAAAATTTTTCATCATTTTGACAAATGACCGCGTATTCTCCAGGTTGTAAAATATTATCCGCCGTTCCAGTCGCGCTCAATTTATGATTTGTGGTATTCTCCCAAAATTTCCAATTCGTTATATCCACCACCTCATTACCTTTGTTCCAAATTTCTACCCATTCAAATCCTTCCGGCTCATAGGCGCCAATTTCGTTTATTATAACATCGCTATTGGCGGCAAATATATTTGGTAAGAAAACAAAAAAACTGCCAACGACGAAAGCAGTTGTTATGATTATTTCTATCCTCCTCATAATAAATTCAAAAAAATATTTTAATAAGAATATTATACCAAAAATGTCACAACAAAAAAACACACGACAAGTGTGCTTTTTTAAAATATTCATACTTTTAGAACTCATAGAAATATACAAGTGCTAAAGGCGGGACCTGTGAGATTTGTGAGCTCCACAGGCAAAGCTCGGATCGTCCAGAATAGACGACCAAAGGAAGGAACGAGGTGAAAGAGGCCAGAACACTGTGGGGAGGGGTGATCAGGCCTTGGGCTGCGGTGCTGCAGCTGGTTCTCTCACGCGAGGGAACAGAATCGGATCGAGCAAGATCTTGCCCCTCAGTATGCAGAGGACATCGGCGATGGGCAAGACTTTCCACTCGCCGTCGAGGACACGGAAACGAACAAAGATCCGTCTGTCCTCTACTCCCCGATACTCGATCTCGTACTCCGGAAACACCCTCTGCTCCCCGAAGTGAATGGTCGCCTGATGATGCAACCAGCTCCTCCTGATGGGCAAGCGGACGATTATCGCCCAAATAGGGAGGGATGCCTCTTTTGTGAAGAATTTCCCGCAGACCTCTCCGCCCTTCAACCAGAAGACGAAAATGGGTGGAGGATAGCGCAGGTTGTGCTCCCAATAGAGGCGGAGCCATCTATAGACTCCACCGGACTTGTGGGTAATGCGGCGGATGAACCACCAGATACCCGCCATGAGGGAGGTGAGGTAGAAGAGGACGGTGATGTCAGTAGGACGGAGAGCCACAGTGAGGCCACTGCTGATGAGGTGGTGAACGATGGCGTCCCACATAGCAATGGCCACCAAGAAGAGGCCTATGGCGACGAGCAAAACGAACGCCGTCACCGCCCCCCATTTGATGGGCTCGTTTTCCCGGACCAACTGCGTGTCGATCATCTTCGACTCCTCCACGACCAGCACCTTGCCGGTCTACGTTATGTGCCAAGCGAGATCTCCGGACTATCCGAAAGAATCGCTATAAACACGTAAAGAATACCACCGAGCTAAACTCGATGATTTGACATCATATCACTCTTTCATCAATTAATCAATACCAAAACAGTCTGATAACAAAAAACCGCCCTATTTAGGCGGTTTTTTGTTATCAGTTTCGTTAAAACCACGTTTTATTATCTCTCGTACGCCCCCATATCATACCCGGCCCCTTGTGGTCTCGCCACCTTATTCAAATCATCCGCTAGCCCATTGTTTTTACCGGTATTTACAGCCGGACTGTTGGACTGAAGTTGAAAATCAGCATTATCTGATCTGGACGGAGAAACGAACTTTGGATCAACAGAGATGTTGCCTGTACCTAACTGTCCAATTTCCGCAGCAGTATAATTTCTCCTATTTGCATATACCTGCGTTCCGCCAGCCGGTCTATAGAATAGGTTATTCTCCAAAGTGGCCGTCACGGCATCGCCAAAATATACAAATCCACCCCCATTGGCGATAATTGTATTGGTCATTTTTACAGTCACCGGGGTCGCCTGCTGATACTGTACATACATAGAATAATTATTGCGATTTGGGCTGTCATATACTGTCACATTATTAATTTCAAATGTGGAATTAGCTGTTGGTACCTGATCAATCGTAATTGCCGACCAAAAACCACTTGGTGTCACGCCGTCGTCTTCCAACGACACTCCGGCAATCAAAGTATTTTCCAACTTGCTATTTGTACCCCACATTTTTACGCCATCTCCCCTGTTATTTCTCACTACACAATGGTGAATGTGGGTATTGGCTGATTTAGAATCAATCCCATCACCGCGATTGTATTCTACTTTAGAATAGGCGATCTCGATCGGACCATTACTCTGTTCCAAACCGAAACCATCCGGACGGGCATATGGTTTATCAATTGTATCGTTGGCCACAGCTGGATCATCTGTTTTGCCTTGATAATATCTACCAGAATAAGACATCTCGGAATTTTTGATAAGAACATTTCTCCAGCCGCCAACTTTTCCAGCTGGACCACCGACCGATCCGAAGCCGCAGTACGTTAATTTACTATTCAAAATCTTCATATCAATCGCATCACTCATGTTCACACAAATTTCATCAATGTGATGAATATACAAATCCTTCAAAACAATGTGCTCAGCCGGGCCACTGGCCGCGCTAATACCCTCGCGGAATGCCGCGCCGTTGTTATTGGTAATTTCAATATTTTCTATTTTGATATAGCTTCTATTGTTTAAGAACATTGCCGCATAAAGATTGTTACTGCCGGCAATCACCGGTCTATTCCCTTCTTCGCCTTTAATAACCGTCCAACTAGCTGCAGTACCAGATGGCGGACAAATGACATCACCATCATCACCGGCGGAACAATCACCAAAACGAGAGATGTTATATCGTCCTCCCAAAATCACCAGTGTACCCCCCGCCTGCATGTGGCGCACGCCATATGCAATGGTTGCCCATGGTTTTTCGCGTGTACCAGCATTGGAATTACTGCCGGTCGGGCTGACATAATATGTCGGGCCGGTGCTTACGGAATTATCATCAGCACTCGGTGCTGGTGTTGGAGTCGGGGTTGGTGTAGGAACTGGAGTCGGGGTGGGTGTTGGCACTGGGGTGGGGGTCGGCTCTGGCGTTGGTGTAGGTGTTGGAGTTGGTGCGGGTGTTGGTTCTGGGGTCGGGGTTGGTGTAGGCGTCGGAGCTGGTGCTGTTGCCTTCCACTTGTTATATGCGATATTTAATAACGGTAAAAATTCTCCGGTCGCTTTTAAATTGCCAGCGCGCGTCGGATGATCATCACCACTGCTCGTCGCATATTCAGAAACATTTGGATTAGCATCATTATCTCCGTTTATTATATGTTGAATAACCCCATTCCAATATCTGTGATGATTTCCAGAAGCTAAATTCAAATCATTGGTATTGTTATTTCCATCATTGGTAGTTAGGACATCATAGAAATCAAAAACAAATACATTGTTGTATTGATAATTCTTCAACCAATCATTCACTAACCACTCGTTCAACGCACGCGCATTGGCGGAATAGGTCGCGCTACCAAGTGGCGGTGCAGTTACGATGATAAATAATTTATCCTGTCTGGTTTTAAAATATTCCAATATGTCAACATATATTCCCTTGGCATTGGCCACCGTCATATATGGTGAGGAGGCGCTCTGACCTTTTAGAGGATTACTTGCGATACTTGGAATTGGATCATTTGGACTACCCGATAAAGCGGAATTAGGATAACAGGATTTTATCATTACAACCTGGTTTTCTCCTGCAGGCGCGCTCCCTAATCTGGAGTAAGAAGAATGCTGGCCGCCTTCAGAATACAGTGTCGCTAAATATGTCGCGCTATTCTGACCTCTAAACCAGTTATACCAATGGCCAATATCAGTATTGTCACCAATACCACTAGGGCCCCAGCCATAGTTGGTGTCACTTAAAAAGTAATTATTATCGCGTATAGCCTTCCCTAACTCTCCATTACTATCGCTTAACCAATTCTGGCCGGTGGAATGATGTACAAATACAGCTCTTACTGGTGAAATTGGTTTATTCGGATTTAAAGTAGTTGGCACCGGAGTAGGAGTCGGCTCTGGTGTTGGTGTGGGGGTTGGAGTCGGTACGGGTGTTGGTTCTGGAGTCGGAGTTGGGGTTGGAGTCGGGGTCGGAGTTGGTGTGGGAGTTGGTACTGGTTCTGGAGTCGGAGTTGGGGTTGGAGTCGGGGTCATCATGCCTCCACTCTGGGTCCTGTCCACCAATTCTAACTGCTTACTGGTTATTGCCTCACCCAATTCCAATCCTTCTATAGCCGCGGGTGTTAAATTCTTAATAAATCTAGTTTGAAAAGCATTTTCTGTAATACCACTGGCCGTCAATTCATGCTTAACATTGTTTTCATCAATATAGTAAACTATTTTATTTACTCTCACGGTCATACCGGCATGAGCTTTAGCTGTGGTAATATCTGATCCCCTATTTACATAATTTGGCCAATCAGAATCATTAATCACTATTGGATTAATTCTACTTCCATACAAACCAAAGGCCGTTTGATTGGTAATTTTCGTTAGAGTATTGTTTGGTTCTATCACATACCATTGATCAGACGAAGCGCGTTTTACTACATAAGTACCAGGTCGATAGTTTACACCGCCTGGATAGCTGGCTGGAACGGACAATGAATCATAACAATCTTGAGAAATTAATTTATAACCGCTATAGTCCGTCTGCCAGGTTTTAAAAACATAACCACTAGGAAAATACAGCACCTTGTTGTCATTGTTAAGTATGTAAATAGCTGATTTTCCCTGCACCTTGACCATATCCCCAGAATACAAAGCCGGACAAACCTCATCAGCCTTGGCCAAACTCGGAATCAAGGCATTTAAACCCACAGACCACATGATTGTGGCCATAACTAAACAAAAAACTCCCACTTTCTTTAACCTATACATAGTTAAAAAATTAATAAATTATATTTTATACTTTTTATTCTAACAGACAACTAAAAATTGAGCAAATATATCTCTTTTGGTATTTTAAAATGAAATAAAAAACAATTTCATTAAAATTTAATCATTAAAAATTAATTTTTACTAAATTTTTTACCTAGTTGTATACAATAGTGTACACAACTGTGGATAACTTGGTGCATAATCCACAACAAAAGTGGATAAAAAATACCATTTATTCATTTTTTTCTTCAGTGGTTAGCAAAATCTCTATTTGTGTACACTAGTGTACACAAATAGCTTGACAAAATGAAAAATACATGATATAGTACATAGCGTAAAGCAATGCTCTTTACACAACTCAACAAACTGACCAAACTGCTATAGAAACTTCAAGAGAAGCAGGCAGACCACTAAAATATAGCTAACAAGCTAGAAAACAGTGGCTAGTCGACTTCTTTACAGGTAACCTCACAATTTTTGTTAGAGTGGCTCAATGAGCCAAACTAACGCCGAGGTAATACCCCTAAGCGGTTGGCGGTTCTTTGTCTGAGTGATTGGTATAAGTCGTGGCCTTATCTGGCCTGATATACCTCGCTACAGACATTTCTCAGGGGCGAGGGCCACAAATCTATTTGATTATCGGGCTACTACGCCCCTATTTTTTTACTCAAACACCACAATTCCGCTTATCCAAGCGGTTTTTTTGTTTTATACACTTAACTCTCCCAATAAACTATGCCATATTACTATCACTTCTCGCCCAACTTTGGGCGTTCAGGAGGAAGCGACGAATGGCACGTAACTTCGTTAGGGGCATCCCGAATGGCGACGATTCCGCCAACCTCGAGCCGAAGGAGACAACCCCGGATCGGGATGGAGACGACCATCTCCGAAGAGGCGGCCGGATGAACTTCGAGGAGGGTGTTGAGGCCGCAGAGAGGCGGGGCCGCAAGCCCCGGCTTCCCCACCGGGGACGTGGCCGCGGTCGCGGCAACGGCGGCCGCCGGTAACTAGGGGGCCTTCTGCCCCCGTTGCTCCTTTTGGCCCTCAACCTCAGCGGGGCCTCACCATAGCTGGGGTCCCGTCTAAATATTCACTAAATTAATTGTTGGGTATTTAGATGGGACGAAACTCGCCTCTAGGCGAGTTTTTGATTTGACTATTACAACAATTCATTGACTTTAGAAAAATATGAGGGTATAATATATTGTATAAAACAAGATAATTATCCTCTTAATTGACCTATATGACCAAAGTAAAATCCGCCTTTTCTCCGGAATTTTTGGAGAAAATAAAATCAACCCTTTTAGAAGAAAAATCTAAATTGGAAAACGAGCTATCTGAATTCACTAAAAAAAATCCGCATGTATCCGGTGATTTTGATAGCACCTTTCCAGAATATGGCGACAAGGAAGATGAAAACGCCGCTGAAGTGGCTGAATATGCCGCACGCCTACCGTTGGAACAAGCTTTAGAAAAACAACTGCGCGATGTTAATCAGTCTCTCGACAGAATCAAGAAAGGTACCTACGGTATTTGTAAGTATTGTAAAAAATCAATCGAAGAGAAACGCCTAACTATTCGCCCCACCTCCAGCGCTTGTGTAAGTTGTAAAAAAGCCATCACTCAGGAGATCTAGATTATGTACTCAAAAGCCCGCTTAACAATATCATTTTGTTTAATCGGGCTTTTTTTATTTCTCGACCAATGGCTTAAGTGGCAAGCTCTGCATGATTGGCAAAATCCCCACCTACTTAATAACTTTTTTGGTTGGCAGCCATCTCTCAATCCAGGGGTAGCTTTTAATATTCCTCTCCCTGGAATATTAATCATCTTTTTTACTATTCCGATCATTTTTATTCTCATCTTTCTTTTTTTCAAATATACAAATTTTTTAAGCCGAATAGCCTTGCTACTAATTATCTTCGGAGCACTCTCCAACCTTTTTGACCGTATCTATTACCAAAATACCGTAGACTATTTTCTCATCCTTACCGCCATTATCAATATGGCGGATATGATGATCGTGGGTGGGTTTATACTATACCTAATCTCACAAACAACCCAGCCCCGCCAATCCCTTTAATATTATTCATTCATGTTATCGGCGGCCTATTAACCAAGTCAAAAAACAATATGCGAAAATATCTTTTAGAAATCATCGTCTTCATCTGTGGAGCAGTAGTAATGGTATTGGAATTAGTTGGCTCACGCGTACTCGCCCCCTATCTCGGTACCTCTATTTTTGTCTGGACGAGCTTGATTGGTATAATCTTGGGAAGTTTAAGTGTGGGCTATTGGTGGGGCGGAAAAATAGCTGATAAAAAACCAGATACCAAATCATTTGCTTTGATCATTTTACTGAGTGGTATAGCCATCGGTTTCGTAGTGCTCGCTAAGGATAATATACTGGAATGGATACAAAGTATTAGGGATATCCGCCTAGGCGCTGTTATAGCCGCTTCTGTGTTATTTGCCCCTGCCAGTATCCTACTTGGCATGGTTTCACCCTATGCGGTAAAACTCAAAATGCACAGTCTTGGCACATCCGGTGCCACTGTTGGTGAGCTATATGCCATTTCCACCATCGGTAGCATTGTCGGTACTTTTCTAACCGGTTTCTTCCTTATCTCATGGCTCGGCAATGCTAAGATTCTCATATTTCTGGCCATTATCCTAGTCCTGACCTCTATCCTGGCCTGCTATAAAGATAATTTGAAAACAAAACTTTTTATCATCGCCCTGCTTTTACTCAATCTTTTCACCACCAACTTAGTCGCTAAAGAGATGAATGAAAAATACGGGTTTATTGACGCCGATACCGCTTACAGCCGTTTTCTCATCTACCAAAGCAAGGATATTAAAACCGGACGACCTACCCTTAACTTGATGGGAAATCCTCGAGAGATACAATCAGCCATGTTCTTGGACAAAGATGATGATTTGGTTTTTGACTATACTAAATTTTATCGCTTGGGAGAACACTTTTTCCCCAATTTTCAGAGTGCATTAATGATTGGTGGTGGAGCATATTCTTTTCCAAAGGAATTTATCAAGAGATATTCAAGTTCCACCTTAGACGTAGTGGAAATAGACCCAAAACTTACCACCTTAGCTAAAAAATATTTTAATCTGCAGGATAATCCGCGAATGAATATCTTTCACGAAGACGGGCGCACCTTTTTAAACCAAAATACTAAAAAATATGATGTAGTGTATGGTGATGCCTTCCGTTCTTTCTACGCCATCCCTTATCACTTAACCACTAGGGAAACCGTACAAAAAATATATAACTCTCTAAATGAAAACGGTGTTGTACTGCTAAACGTAATCTCCTCAATAGAGGGCCCGCGCAGCAATTTTTTAAAGGCAGAATATACTACCTATCAAAAAATATTTCCACAGGTATACATTTTTCCCATACAGGATCGAGGGAGTGAAGATACACAAAACATCATGATGGTGGCAATAAAATCATCAGAGCCGCCAAATTGGGAGAACAAAAATCCAGAATTAAACGGCTACCTCAAAAAACTATGGACTAAAAAAATTCCGACCGATATACCAGCACTTACCGATGACTTCGCACCGGTGGACCAGTACATAATGGAACTGATGTAAAAAGACACAAAAATACTTCGCTTTAAGCGAAGTATTTTCTTGGTGGACCCGGGGAGAATCGAACTCCCGTCTAAGCAATGCGAATGCCTCGTACTACCACTGTACTACGGGCCCAAAGTGCCCCCGGCATGAATTGAACACACATTTTGTCCTTAGGACGGACCTGTTCTATCCGTTGAACTACGGGGGCGCTTGTAATGTGGCCATCTTACCTTAAATTACCTTTTTTTTCAAGGCGTGTTGAATTTTATCTAACATTTGATATAATTCCACTGCTTTTAACTAAAAAATCTATGCAAAATCCTCTGCTTATTGTCTTGACCACACTTTTAGCCGCAACCCTCATTCTGCTGTATTCTACATATAAAAAAATAAAGGAGGGACAAAGGCCAAAAGAAGGTGATCAAAATCTTTTTGTCATGCTTCAAAACCAAATTCAAGAATTAAATCGCCTGATGGAGCAAAAGATGAGCGATAACAATAAAACCATGACCGAGACACGCGATTCGCTCCACCAAACCATCCAAACACAATTCGGGCAAAGCGTAAAAATCATCACCGATGTGACGGAACGACTGACTAAATTAGATGAGACCAATCGCCAGGTGGTGAATTTTGCTGATCAACTCCAAAGTTTGCAAGACATTCTAAAAAACCCCAAACAGAGAGGAATTCTTGGTGAATATTATTTAGAAACATTATTAAAAAACGTTTTACCCCCCGGAAGCTATCAGATGCAATATCCTTTCCCCGATGGAACTATTGTTGATGCGGTAGTTTTTGTAAAAGATAAAATCATACCGATCGACTCCAAATTTTCTTTAGAAAATTACAACCGCTTGGTAGAAGAAAAAAATGAAACGGAACGTGGACGATTAGAAAAATTATTTGTTGGTGATTTAAAATTAAGAATTCAGGAAACAGCAAAATATATACAGCCAGAACAGGGTACGATGGACTTTGCTTTTATGTTTATCCCGCATGAAGCTATATATTATGATTTATTAATAAACAAAATCGGCGCCCTGCAGGATGAAGACACGGAAAATTTAATTCAGCGGGCGGCTAATAAATACCACGTGATTATTGTTTCTCCGACTTCATTCCTCGCATATCTACAGACAGTGATGCAGGGACTTCGAGCTTTAAAAATTGAAGAATCAGCCAAAGAAATACGCAAACGAGTAGAAGAATTAGGAAAACATATGCTGGCCTATGATGATCATCTAAAAAAACTGGGAAATAATATCTCCACTGCGGTGAATACATACAATCACGCCTACAAAGAATTTAATAAAATGGATAAGGACGTAATGCGTATTACCGATGGAGAAAAACAGATTGAACCGCTCCTAATTGAAAAGCCAAATATGGAAGAATAGCATTTACCCCGACGAAAGTCGGGGTTTTTGTTGTTGACGTCCCTAAGATCAATGGACTATAATGGATGACATCAGCCCTTTAACCATGGGAGGAAAACTTGGGGATTTTCTATCCGAAACCGGTGACGATAGCCTCGCCGGCGAGGCGGTACCTCCCATTTACTGAGGTACATCTCGAACAGGTCGTTTATTTCAACATTTCGAGGTCTTTCCCAACCACCTACCGCAGGCGAGACGGCAAATGCGAACTGTTTTACGTCCGCAACGGCACTGCGGCCAAAGTAACCGCAGTCGACTCAAAAACCCTGACTGTTCAGGTTGGGGTACAAACTGAGCTGGGCAACGCCACCTTAAGGCTCTTTGCCCTCCTGCCGTGTAAAGAGGATTGTCAGGACATGCAACGGAGTGATCTGTTGCCGATATCTGACATACCTCTACCCACCGACGACGAGATTGTGTGGCCCGAAGGCCGCAAACCCTCCAAGTAGACGCAGTGCCCGCCAGTTGGCACCCTCTAGTCATTTAAACCTAAACACCTTGACTTTTAATTAAAAATGCGCTATCATATACCCATTCATTTCAAATTAAGCTCTCCAATTTGAATAATAATTTTTTACTATGCCAAATAAAGCTAACGCCAGAAAGGCCTTAAGACAGACTATTAAAAGAACTGTCATGAATAAAGCCCGCAAAGATGCCTTTCGTACAGCCATTAAAAGCGCTGTGAAAGCCAAAACCGCGGACGAGGCTAAAAAATTCACTATCGCGGCTCAAAAAGCCTTAGATAAGGCTGCCAAACACGGCACTATTAAGAAAAATACTGCCGCCCGCAAATTGTCCCGCTTGATGAAAAAAGTAAATACAGTTGCTAAAAAATAATAGAAAAAGTATAATAAATCCCAGCTAACTAGCTGGGATTTTAATTTAATAATCTCTAATATGTCTCTAGATAAAATTGGACAGATACCAACAGACGAACAACCAAAAGAAACGCGCTCCGCCACTATACCGGACACATCTCCACGCGTCTTTTTTCTTGGTGATGAGTATATTATGGAAGGAATTGAACCGGCAATTGAAAATTTTATAAGAGAAGCCCAACTGGATGAGACCGATAAAAAACGAGCTCGGGAGTGGTATGTAACTCAAGTGCAAAGATTACTTGGTAGAAGACCACCTGAAAAAAGAGATGGAAATTTTATGACCGCGGTATATAATAACATACTCGGCAAATTGGAATTATTTATCCAGCAGATGATTGAAACAAAGGCAAAAAATAAAGAAAGATTAAACCCATTTTTACACACTAAGCCGGCGGCTGAAAAAGAGACGGAACAGTTAATAGCAGATATGAGAGATGAAAAGAAGAGTGGTAATTATATTGTGATAGTAAATATTGATCTGGATGATTTTAAACCTGTTAATGACCGCTTTGGCCACAAGGCTGGAGATGAACTACTACAATCGTTTGGCCAAGCGCTTGCCTCGTCTATAAGGCCGGATGATGATTTTGCCGCCCACTACAGCGGTGATGAATTTGGATTGATATTCAAAATTAATTTACCAGAAGGTACAACCAAAGAAGCGGCAAACGATAAAATTCAAGAAATTATTAAAAGGACGATTACACGTGTGCAACAACGAACCGTGCGCCCCGATGCAGCACCACAAGAAATAAGCGCAGGTTATAAAATCATCAATGCTGGTGATTCTGGGAATTTTGTACAATTCCACGAAGAAGCAGATAAGGCCTCAGAAATTTCTAAAATTTTAAAATTACTGAGAGAGGTGGATGGTAAAAAAGTTAATAGCGTGGACCGAGTTATTGATTACCAAAATATAGACGAAATAATGGCAGGATATACAAAGCGAGAAATAGCCTTAGCAAGGGCAATGCGCGGTGTTAAGAGAGAATTAAATCACTTAGCAAGTGAATTTCCAGACACCCTACACGATGTAGATATTCCGAGAGAAGCAAGGGAATTTTTTGACAAGCTCGTACCCAAAGGATGAATTAGATAACCTTACCAACAAATAAATCTAAAAGCATCGACTGGTCACCTTGGCCAGTCTTTGTTTTTATATCAATTTGAAGAAGTTGGTTATAAACCTCCCGTAATTTAGCAAGGTTATATTTTTTAACAAGTGGTAAGCTCTTTTTAGACACAAATGGATGGATACCGAGTTTTTTAGCTACCATATCGCTTGTTAAATTGTCTTCACGATCAAATAGATCTCGCATCTGTAATAATATTTTAAATTGCCGCATAATCATACTAAACAAATACCCGTCTTCCTCACCGCTCCGGCGGATATCACTTAAAAGTTTAAACGCTAATTTTTTATTACCAATCACTACCGCGTCTACCATATTAAAGATATTATCTTCCGCCTTCTCTTCCAAAAACAATTTAACATCAACAAGTTGAATTTCTTCTTTTTTATATGCCACCAATTGGTCAATCAAAGAATTTAAAAGCCACATATCTGCCCCAATATTCTGACACAAATATACAATCGCCTGTCCCGATATTTTACCCCCACGCGTATTAAATTCTTTTTTGGCCCATCCAACCAATTCTTCACCTTCTAATTTTTTAAATTCCTGCGCATATTTTTCTTTATGCAAAAGTGCATCTAACTCTTTAATTTCTTTTACCTTTCCTAATGCCTCACCCTGCCAAAAAACTGCTACTGTACTTTCGACAATTTTTTTGTCTTTTATCCTTCCAACCAATTCCTGTAAAAAATCTTTATCATTCCCGGATAAAACATTTTCTACAACAACCATCCTCCGCTCCGCCAAAAAGGGCGCTGCACTAAGCTCACCCAATATCTTTCCACCTGCATCTTTCTTCCCATCCAAAAAAACCACATTATACCCCTGCGGGTCACGTTGTTTTTTAAATTGTGCCACTGTTTGGCGTAGATACTGTCGACTACGGAATGTATCTTCGCCAAAAATGTAGATAACCATAATTATTTTATATATTCCCCGAGCAACCCATCTGGATTTATCACTCCCTTTAATTCATCATATGGTACTAAGATACTCACTGGCCCAGCCGCGTGAGGCGCCACTTGGTAATCCCCAAAAGTCACCAAAAAACCATCTGAATTAAAATTAAATATGATATAATTTTCCTCATCTGGAGCGGCACCCTTTTCTATCATGTCATTAAAATTATCAGATTGGTCTTCTAAATTTTTTTTGCAATACACCGAAAGTTTTTGTAAATATTCAGAATCATTTTTAAACAAATCTTTGAGTGCAACCGTTTCTCCTTTTTTTAAATCAAAATTTAAAACATCATAAAAATTATTAGGATGAGCAGCGCCAGTTTCATATTCTGAATAACTAAATTTTATACTGACATAATCATTGGTTTTTCCGATTACTTCATACTCCCCATAAAAGGAACTAGGCTCATCTCCTGCCTGGACTACTATATTCTTTTCCTCATCCTGCCATAGACCTTCCATCTCCATTACTATTTGCTTGGCTTTGTCATTAAATTTTTTCTGGATTGTTGTATTTATCAGATGGCTAATTTCTGGATATTTTACATTAGCCACAAACGAATTTTTTACTTCATTTTTAAATTCTTTGGTCGTAATATTATATGATTCAGTAATCGGCGTTGCTGATTCTTCCATCTGGACTGGCATGGCAACGTTTTGATTGGCTGGCTGATTTGTTTTGCTGCAGCCGGCGCCGAGCAATACAAAAATTAGTGACAAAAAGAACAAAATATTTCTATTAATCATATTAATATCTAGTTATCATTTTACTTTTCAACTGTTAAAAAATGTATCTCTTGATTCGTCCACCGTATAAATAATCCGTAATTTACCTTTTCGAATTTACTATTTTATCTCCCCCCACCTCTTCCCCGTGTGCACATCTACCCTTATTGGCACACGAAGTTTAACTACATTTTCCATTATTTTTTTCACCCTTGCCCCAAACTCATCAGCCACTTCTTTTTTTACTTCAAAAACTAACTCATCATGAACTTGAAGTATCATCTTTATATCATCCCCATCCATTTTTTTAATTTCTTTTTCCACTTCTATCATCGCCATCTTAATCAAATCCGCCGCCGTACCTTGGATGGGATGATTGATAGCCATTCTCTCGGCCGCAGAACGCAATTGAAAATTGGCGGAATTTAATTCACCAATGTATCTCCTTCGCCCGAAGAGCGTTTCGCAGTATCCTTCTTTTTTGGTAAATTCCAAGGTCTGATCAATATATTTTTTTACACCGGAAAACTGTTCAAAATATTTTTTAATAAATTCTCTGGCTTGAAATTGCGGAATCTCCGCTCGCCAGCTCAAACCGTATGAACCCATACCATACAGAATTCCAAAATTTACTTCCTTGGCGGCCCGGCGCATTTCGGGAGTCACTCTATCCAGTGGTACGCCATTTATCGCCGCCGCTGTGGCCTTATGGATATCCTCGTCACGCTCAAAAATTTCCATCATCTTTTTGTCCTCGGCAAGCGAAGCCACAATACGTAATTCGATCTGCGAATAATCAGCCGACACCAGTACATTCCCTTCTTCAGAGATAAAGGCCTTGCGAATTTCTCGCCCAAGTTTAGTGCGAATGGGGATATTCTGCAAATTAGGATCCGAACTAGATAGTCGTCCGGTCGCTGTCACCGCTTGATTAAAAGTGGTATGGATTCGGCCGGTTTTTTTGTTTATCAAGGCTGGCAAAACATCAATATATGTATTTCGTAATTTTTCTAGTTCGCGATAAATTTCAATCTCATCAATTATTGGGTGAAGCCCGCGCATTTTTTCCAACTGCTCGGCCGAGGTGGATAGGCCGGTTTTTCCCTTCTTAATCCCCTCTACTGGGATCTCCAATTTTTCAAATAACACTTCGCGCAATTGTAGGGGCGATGAAATGTTAAATTCCATCCCAGCCATCTTAAAAATTTTATGCGTCACCTTTTTAATTTCTTCCTTTGTCTCGTCAGATAATTTCTGGAGCATTTTGGTATCTACAGCAATCCCATTCAACTCCATTTCGGCTAATACTTCTAATAATGGCATCTCCATTTTTTCCATTAAGCCAAGGTCATCTGTTTTAATTAATTCTTTTTTTAATTTTTCCGCTGTCTGAAATATCAAATACATTTCCTGGGCGAGAGTCTTGCCATCCACCCCGAACAAACTTGTTTGGTTGGCGCCGGCTGGCAATTCCTTTCCTAAAAATTTTAAAACTACACTCGCCGCATCATGCGCCCGACTACCGGGATTCAAAAGGTACGAGGCAATCATGGTGTCAAAAATCTTGTTTTTTACAACAACATTTTTTAAGGATAAAATTTTTATCAACTGTTTTAAATCGTGCCCTACTAGTTCTATCTCCTTATCCCTAAATAACTCTGAACAACTATCAACTGAATTTTTGGTGATATAAAACCCATGATGTTTGATAATAACCACCAGACCTAATATCTCACTCTCAAAAATATTTGCTCCGCTGGTGATAAATTTACAGGCAAACTGTTTTTCTTCTCTTATCTTTTCTAATAAATTTTTAATTTCTTTCTCGCTATTAATTTCTTGAAAGGCAAGCGATAATGCTGGTCCTTTTTTTATTTCCTTTTTTACCTCAACTTTTTCTTCAGCCATCCCTGGCACCCTTTTCAACAGGGAAACAAATTCAAATTCCTGAAATATTTTTATCACCTTCTCCTTATCAAATTCTTTAGCCACGCAATCTTCCAATTTAAAATCTAAATCCGGAACATGGCGATCAATAGTTGCTAATTCATGACTCATTTTAGCGCTTTCTTCCCCCTCTTTTAGTTTATTAATCACACCCGGTTTAAATCCTTTTTTTTCTAATTTACCCGCTTTTAATTCTCTATATATCTCCCCAATTCCACCAATTTTTTGAATAAGTTCGGTGGCGGTCTTTTCGCCAATTCCAGGGACACCAGGGATATTGTCGGATGCATCGCCGCGAAGGGCTTTGTAGTCCACCATCATCTCCGAGCCGAAACCAAAACGCGTCTTTACCTCTTTGTCATCATATGTCACGGTGTCACTCAAACCTTTTCGCAAAGTAAAAACTTTTACATTATCTTCAATCAGCTGCAGGGTATCCATATCACCCGTGACGATAAAAACCTCAAGGTCTTTTTCTTTTTTTGTTTTTTCTACAATCGTACCAATACAATCATCCGCCTCATATCCCTTTTTTTCGTAAATCGGAATATTAAAGGCCTGGACCAATTCATGCGCCAAAGGAATTTGATCATATAATTCTTGATCCGCTTTCACACGTGTCGCTTTGTATTTTTCAAATTTAATGTGACGAAATGTAGGGCCGGCCAAATCAAAGGTGACAGCAATATGGGTCGGTTTTAAATCCTTCCAAACCTTCAAAAGCATGGAGGTAAAACCATACACCGCATTCACCATCTGACCTTTTTTCGTGGTCAAAGGAGGAATGGCATGATAAGCGCGATGCACAATGGCATTGCCATCGATAATAATCAATCTATACATAAAAACATTTATCTATATTATTTTACCTTCATTCCCTCAATTATTCAAGATCATTGACTTTCACCATTTTTTGTATTATTCTCTCATCAACCTGCACACGGAGAATGCTCATGGTGTTGGAAAATGTTCTGACCATCGTCGCCCTCCTCACCTGCACACTCGCCGGTTGCGGCACCTCCGCACCGGCGAAAACCGATCCGAACGGGGAGGCTGTGTCTCTCCCCAATGGGATTTACCGCCTAATCAACGTCAACTGCCAAGATGGCGAAGCAACCATCGTGGCAGATGAGGGGCTGCACATATTTGTCTCATTCGACGACCAGTGCGGGATCGGATGCCTCGCCGACAGTAAGTACGTTGAACGGCGAGGCGCCAAGTGCACATGGGACATCGACCTCGATGCCCCCACCCCCGATGCCGGCCTACCCGCCGACCCTGCCTAGCGCTCTTTCACCCCCAAAAAACAACGGGGGCCAAAACCACTCGCGCCCCTGTCCAAGCACAGATAATAATCTGAATTTGGATAGGAGAATTTCGTGAGTGGTTTTTTGGTACAAAAAAATAGCGGCCTTAGGTGCTATTTTAATTTGAGGTACCGGCCGGATTCGAACCGGCGCATAGCGGTTTTGCAAACCGCTGCCTTACCACTTGGCTACGGTACCTTAAGTTAGACAAATAATATCATCAAAAATATTTAATGTCAAAACTATTTTATTTTACCTCACATACCCCAACGGATTCACCCTCACGCCGTTTATAATTATTTCAAAATGCAAATGAATACCCGTGACACCGCGTACTTTTCCGGTATTACCCATTAAACCAATTGTCTGACCAGCTTCAACATGATCCCCCGGCGAGACCAAAAGCTGACTATGATGACCATACAATGTTTTTATTCCACCGCCGTGGTCGATAATAATATAACAGCCATAACCACTATTCCAACCGCACTGCGCGGTCACTACCGTACCAGCCTTGGCCGCATAGTTCGGAGTTGCCATTTTACCAGCAATATCCAAGGCATGGTGTGTCCAATTATAGTATTGGGTTATTGTCTTAGCACCTGACGGCCACACAAAACCAGAGGCACCTGGTGCCTGTTTTGAGCTAGGCGGAGTAGCTTTATAGCTATAGGTAGCAGAAGTGCGTGGTGCAGATACTGCCACCTTTATAATACCCCCTGGCACCATTATTCTATCCCCTACTTTCAAATCCGTACCATCCTCTTTAATCTTGTTAAACTTAATAATCTCTTCGGTTTTTGCCCCATAAAGTCCAGCAATCTTCTTCAAAGTATCACCTTTTTTCACCGTATACATCACACCGTCAGTCGGAGGTATGCGTAATTTCCCACCAGGTTGTATAAGTGAACGTAAACTTAAATTATTTTCCCACAGTATAGTCTGAGCGCTTATACCAAATTGATAAGCAATACTACTGATAGAATCTCCGGGCATGATAATGTAGTCCACTGGATTATTTCTAATACCACCAATATTCACCCCGGGCATAATAATCGGTTTGGATATGGCCGATCCGCCAGCCACTAATCCCGATATATCCTGGCTTCTCCAATTATTATCCACACTAACTCCGGCATTTATATCACCCACAATTGCTCCTTGACGCCATGTCGGAATACTAGAAGCGGCCATATTATCACTTGCTACTACTTCTTCTAAACTATATTCCTCCTCTGGCGTGGATAGATTGTAGGCGATGGTTTTTTGACCAGGTAAATAATTAGCTTTTTTGGCATATAACTTAGTCTGTGGAATAGCCACTAATAACAGAACGGTAAAAATTAATAACTGCAAATTATTTCTTTTGAAAGCTACCCCACCAAGACCACCCAGTGGACCAAAACCGATCTTCTTCAATAGATAACCCACCTTGTAGTGTAAGAACCCTAAAAACCTCCACAATGGCTTGGTTATTTCGTCTATAACAAAAAAAACTCTGGCACCTATCCACCAGAAAAATCGCTTAATCTGCACTAAAAAACGCAGAAATTTTAACAGTAGGTTATATTTCATAATCCAAAATTCTCCCTTTCTACCTTGACTTGTTTCTTATCTTACCATAATATAGAGGGCAAAATCAACCGTCGGACCCTAAAACCCGACAAATTTATATATTTTAATTTAATCTATACTATTAGTATGATTATAGCACTCTTGGCACTATTGCCAGCCGCGATCGCCATTATTTATGGCTTAATCCTCGTCAGTTGGATTATTAAACAGCCAACTGGAGATGACCGCATGCAAGGTATCGCTCGCGCTATTCAAGACGGCGCTAATGCCTACATGAAAAGACAATACAAGGCAGTGGCCGTCGTCGCTGTAGTCATATTTCTATTAATCGGTCTGGGCCTAGATTGGATAACCGCTTTTGGTTTCTTGGTCGGCGCCGTATGTTCCGGTTTAGCCGGTGTCATCGGTATGAGCATCTCCGTTCGTGCCAATATCCGCACCGCTGAAGCCGCCAAAAAAGGTTTTAAAGAGGCTTTAAATTTGGCCGTAAAAGGCGGCTCCATCACCGGATTATTAGTCGCTGGTTTGGGACTTTTAAGTGTGGCCGGTTTCTATTTACTAACAAAAGATATCTCCGCCCTGATCGGTTTAGGATTTGGTGGTAGTTTAATTTCCGTATTTGCTCGTATTGGTGGAGGTATTTTTACCAAGGCCGCCGATGTCGGCGCTGATTTGGTAGGAAAAGTAGAAAAAGGCATCCCGGAAGATGATCCACGCAACCCGGCCGTTATTGCCGACAATGTTGGAGATAACGTCGGCGATTGTGCTGGTATGGCCGCCGACCTATTTGAAACTTATGCCATCACCGCCCTGGCCGCGATGATGCTCGGATCATTATTGATTCCGGGAAATGAAAAGGTTGTTGTATATCCATTAGCTTTAGGCGGAGTCTCTATTATCGCCTGCATCCTCGGATCGTTCTTCATCCGTTTAGGTGAAACAAAAAATGTCATGAATGCCCTGTACAAAGGCCTCGCTGCTTCCGCTGTTATCGCCCTTATTGCTTTTTATCCAATAACAAGATGGTTAATGAGCGGTCTTGAGGGATATACAGTAAATAATATTTATGCCACCGCCGTAGTTGGTCTAATCCTAACCGCTGTTATGGTGTGGCTTACCGACTATTACACTTCCAAAAAATTTAAACCGGTACAGGATATCGCTAAGGCTTCCACCACCGGACATGGGACAAACATTATTGCCGGCCTGGCTATCTCCATGAAATCCACCGCTCTGCCTGTACTGTTTATCATGGCCGCCATTTTAACCTCTTATCATTTTGCTGGACTTTATGGTATCGCCATCGCCGCAGTGGCGATGTTATCCTTAACTGGAATTATCGTCACCATCGACGCCTACGGCCCGATCACCGATAACGCTGGCGGTATTGCCGAGATGGCCAACATGCCAAAAGAGGTACGCGACATTACCGACCCATTGGATGCTGTTGGAAATACCACCAAGGCCGTCACCAAGGGCTATGCCATCGCCTCGGCCGCCCTCGCCTCTCTGGTACTTTTTGCTGACTTCACTCACAAACTTCCGGAGAATATAAAATTCTTAATCAATGATCCAAAAGTGTTGGTTGGTTTATTCATCGGCGGTCTTTTACCTTATCTCTTCGGTGCCATGCTCATGGAATCTGTCGGAAAAGTTGCGGGAAAAGTAGTGGAAGAAGTACGCCGACAATTTAAAGAAATTACCGGCATCATGGAAGGAATTAACAAACCAGATTATGGCAAAGCCGTGGATATTGTCACCAAGGGTGCTATCAACCAAATGATCTTACCGGCCATGATCCCAATTTTCGCTCCGATTTTAGTTGGATGGTTATTGGGTATTGAGGCCTTAGGTGGATTACTTCTCGGTACCATCATCACCGGCGTATTCGTCGCCATTTCCATGACTACCGGCGGAGGAGCTTGGGACAATGCCAAAAAATTTATTGAAGAAGGAAACTACGGCGGCAAAGGTTCTTTTGCTCATCAAGCGGCCGTCACCGGCGACACAGTCGGCGATCCGTACAAAGACACCGCCGGCCCGGCCATCAACCCAATGATCAAGGTGGCCAACATCGTGGCATTGCTGATTGTTGGTTTGTTGTTGAAATAACAGCCAATAAAATTATCAGCTAAACACAGATAAAAATTCAATAATATATATAAGAGACACCCTACATGAGGGTGTCTCTTTGACTTTGAGACCAAAAAATACTATAATCTACTAAACGGGGTATTCGTCGTTTCGTTGGGGAAGCATCACGGAGTCACTCTGACCCTTGGGCGGTCCATTTCGACTGCCCGGACGTTGTTGCAACGGCCAAGTCAGTTTTACTTCGCTTCCAGACAATGGAACACGAAGCCCGTGGCGGATAGGCCCACCTCGTGTGTCTCTCCTCCCGACCCCGACCTCCCCGCCCCTACGGGCCGGCTCTCCTAGCCGGCCCGCTCCATTTAAATATTCTATGAAAAAAATAGAATCAGATTCTAAAGAAGAGACGATTAATATTGGAAAAAAATTAGCCGCACAATTACAAGGTGGAAATATTTTGTGTTTGTATGGCGATCTCGGAGCTGGAAAAACCACCCTTGTTAAAGGCCTCGCCCAAGCATTAGGAATAAAAAAGGAAATCACTAGCCCAACATTTGCCCTGATGAATATTTATGAAGGAAAATATTTTAATCTTATTCACATCGATACATATAGATTAAACAATGAGCAAGAATTAAAGGATATTGGGGTGGAAGATTATTTGGGGATTAAAAAAAATATCTGTGTGATAGAGTGGCCAGAAAAAATTGAGGGGTTGTTAAAAAACAAAAAAAATATTTCTGTAACAATAGAACACGCTGGCAATAATAAACGTATAATTAAAATTGAAGAATAAAAATTTTTATTTCACAACAAAAAATCCCCAGAGTACTCCGGGGATTTTTTGTTTTAAATCTTTATTTATCTTAGCTATCTACTAAACGGATATCTCATAACATCAAACGCCCGTAACACCGCGTCCGCTCTCTGCGAAGCAGTCATTTCCATTCCCATCTGGTTATCCAGCTCTGTTATATTAGCATTATATACTGTACTAACAATACTTGAAAAATTTCCAGTTAACACTTTTTTCCAGATTACATCAAATATCTGGCTAAACCACCTGTTAGCAAAATTTCTTCTACCACCCCACCGTGAACACTGCTCTCCGTGTGCCAGCTCGTGTGATAACCAATAAACCTGATTTCTAGTAAGCGACCTGTTATTTTTCAAATTATCCACAAGATTCCTCCCACTCGTTCCGCCAAAATATATTTCATAACAATCGGTCATCGCCCAATTAAATCTGGTGGTGTGATCAGTTGTGATAGCACCCAAACCATACGCATAACGAGGTGTAGATGTGGGCATCCTATTAAAATATCCAACAAGTGTGGATGGTAAGGCTATATGACTTCTCCCCGACGAAACACCTCCGCGCACCCAATCCATATATAGCTTATACACATCATACAACTCCGGCATCCGCAATTCCGGCACAGAAATTTTATAACCGAATAAACTAAACGCTTGAGCCTCATATTTTTTATTTTCACAATATGCATATCCTCCTATTGCCGCCGAACCAACAACTAAAGTTAATATGGCTAAGAAAATCTTCATCTTTATGGTCATATTGTATATAGTTTTTAACCCCCACTTTATAATTTTTGATATTATACCATACTCATTGACATTTTACCTTATTTATACTAAAATCCCTGCATTACTCAATATTTTTAATGCATTTTATGCAATACACAGCCAAAAAAATGGACAAGTCTCAGGTAGAACTCATAATCACTGTCGCCCCAGCTGATTACAAACACGCTATGGAACACGCCGCCGAGCACATTTCTGAACGCGCCGCCATCAAGGGCTTCCGCCCGGGCAAAGCGCCTTACGCCGTAGTTAAGGAACAAATGGGTGAGATAAAGATCATGGAAGAGTCATTGGAACATATTGTCCAGGAAAACTTTTTTTCCGCTATACAACAAGAAAAATTGGAGACCGTCGGTACGCCCCAAATTTCTATAGAAAAAATGGCTCCTGGCAATGATTTAGTTTTCAAAGCCATAGTAGCATTATTACCAAAGATTAAATTACCCGATTTAGCGACTATAAAAGTAGAGAGAAAGGAACAAAAAATTGAACAAAAGCAGGTTGATGAGGTTTTAGAGAATTTACGCAAAATGCAGAGACAGGAAAAGGTTAAGGACGGTCCGGCCACTAAAGAAGACAAGATTGTTATTGATTTAAACATGTTCGTGGACAAGGTACCGATGGATGGCGGACAGGCTAAAGATCATCAGGTATATTTAAGCGAGCCCCACTATATTAAAGGACTGGACGAACAATTAATTGGCTTAAAGAAGGACGAGGAAAAGGAATTTATGCTCCCCTTCCCGGCCGATCATTATCAAAAACAATTTGCCGGTAAAAATGTTGATTTTAAAGTTAAGGTAAATGAAGTTTTCGAATTGACATACCCGGAGCTGGGCGAAGAATTCGCTAAAAAATTAGGCCAAGAAAGCATGGCCAAGCTTACTGAACTATTACAAAAAAATCTTTTGGATGAGGCCAATAAAAAAGAAGAACAGCGACTAGAGATTGAGATATTGGAGAAAATTATGGATGGCAGTACCTTTGAAGAACTACCGGAAATTCTGGTCAATTCGGAAAAATCAAAGATGTTCCACGAGTTAAGACACAATCTAGAACAACAGGGCGTAGGTATTGAACAGTATTTGAAGGATCTGAAAAAAACAGAGGAACAAATTTTTGCCGACTTTGCAGAACAAGCCGCCAAACGCGCTAAGGCCGCGCTGGTATCGCGCCAGGTAGCGGGGGAAAATAATATAAAGGTGGATGAAAAGGAAATTCAAGAAGAAATAAAAAACATCAAAGCCGCCTACGGCGATGACGACAAGATAGAAGAAAACCTAAAACGCCACGAGGTGCTGGATACCATCGCCACCATGATCCAGAATAGGAAAGTGATACTGTGGTTGAAGGATAAAATTTTAGGTACTACTAAATAATATTCCATCAATCTGTTAAAGCCCCCCGATGTATAGTCGGGGGGCTTTAATTTATCTATAAAAATACACAATTCATATTACATTATGTATTTTGTACTAGAATATATTAATTGACATACACCACGCATAGTGGTACACTTAGGGTACACATTAAATATTGATCACTTCATATGGAAACTAAAATTGTCGGTGTAAAACAATTCCGCCAAAATATCGGCTCTTACTATCACCAATCTATAAAAAATAATTGGCGCTTTATCGTTTTTAACCGTAATAAACCAATTTTTGAAGTACGACCAATCAACGATAAAAAAGACACTCTAGAAAAACTCACGGCCGATGTTGCTAAAGCTCGTGAAGATTATAAACATGGACGAACGCATACAATAAAAAGTATTTGCCGTGAATTTGGTATATGATTTATTCATTTCTCATCACCGAAAAAGCACGTGATGACCTAAGGGGCATGGATGCCTTATGTAGAGCGAGGGTATTAAAGAAACTACAATTTTTTGCGGCACAGACCAATCCTATGCGTTTTGCCACAAAACTTACCAATGCCCAAATCGGACAATATCGCTTCCGCATCGGCAATTATCGTGTACTTTTTGATTTAGATGAACAAGGAAACATTATTATTTTAATAATCCTGGCCGTTCGCCATCGCCGCGAGGCCTATCAAAAATAATTTTATGTTATTCGGCGCCCATGTTTCCATGGCCGGCGGCCTACAAAATACCCCGCTCAATGCAGCAAAAATTGGCTGTGAAGTTTTTCAAATATTCACCCGCTCCCCACAGGGCGGTTCAGTTTCCCCACTTGATGACTCCACAGTGAAGGAATTCAAAAAAAACTGCAAAAAAGCCGGCCAAAAAGAATGGTATGTCCACGCTCCCTTTTTTATTAATTTCGCTTCAGCAAATAACCGCATCCACTATGGATCCATTGGTGCCATAAAACAGGAACTAACACGTGCATCATTACTCGGAGCCAAATATCTGATGACACATCTTGGAAGTTATAAGGATTTGGGTAATAAGGAAGGATTAAAACGGGTCGCCGAAGGTTTGGATGAAGTATTAAAGGATTATAAAGGCACTACAGAATTTTTAATAGAAATATCCGCCGGCGCTGGAGAAATTATCGGGGATACTTTTGAGGAAATAGCGGAAATAATCCACCACCCAAAATTAAAAAAATATAAAATTGGCGTGTGCTACGATACCCAGCACGCATTCGCCTCCGGCTACGACATCCGTACGCCTGAAGCTGTCGCTGACACATTAAAAAAAATAGATCAAACAATCGGTTTAAAAAATATTAAACTATTTCACTGCAACGACTCCCTCACTGAATTGGGGTCACATAAAGATAGACACGCACATATTGGTGAAGGTCTCATCGGCCTCACCGGATTCCAAGCTCTCCTAAAAAATAAAAAACTATCCAAAATAAATTTTGTATGTGAAACGGAAAATGATTCCGTAAAAAAAGATATTTCAATATTAAAAAATATTCGTGAAAATAAATAATTTTATGTCTGACCTGCAAAAAGCAATAAAAATCGTTAAACAAAGTAATAAAATTCTAGCCAAAAAATTTAATACCCTCGGCACGAAATCAATGCACTTTAAAAAGAACCAAGAAATTGTCACGGATATGGATATGGAGGTGAATAAATTCATCACTAAAAAACTTTTAAAATATTTTTCAAACGATGATATTGTAAGTGAAGAAGCAAAAAAAATAGATAACCCGGGCAAAGATACCTGGTATATCGACCCACTAGACGGCACCACCAACTTCTCCTACGGACTACGTGAATTTGGTGTATGTTTAGCCAAAATATCCCCAAAACAAATTGAGGTAGGGGTAATTGGTATTCCACTAGCCAATGAAACATATTGGGCCGAACATGACGATAACGCTTTTCTTAATGGAAATAAAATTAGTATATCTTCAACAATGAACCACGGATCAAAATTTATGCTGATGCTCTGTGGTGGACACAAAGTAGGAAGCCAAAAAAAGTTTGTAAATATCTTAGAAAGAATGGACGCTGATAAAATCCGCTTCCGTGTATTTTCCGCGGCCAGTATTGAACTAACCGCTGTGGCTTGCGGACGAGCCGACGGCTGTATTATTACCGACGTTCTCCCTTGGGATGTTTTAGCTGGTGTGCTCATAATCCGCGCTGCAGGTGGCAAGGTAACAAATTTTAAAGGCGAAGAATGGACAATTAAAGATAGTTCATTTGTGGCAAGCAACGGACTAATTCATGATCAATTATTAAAATTGGTAAAATAATAATTTTTACACTAAATATTTTATATGAAAATTAGTATAAAAGTTTTACCAAGATCTTCAAAAAATGAAATTATAAAAATGGCGGATGGCACTTTAAAAGTAAAATTAAAAGCCCCACCAGTAGAAGGCAGGGCTAATGAAGCATTAATTGAATTTTTAAGTGGGGAATGGAATCTACCAAAGTCAAAAATTGAAATAAAAAAAGGCTTGTCTAGTAAAAATAAAATTATTGAAATAACAAACTAATCTTCACGGCAAATCCACTCCCCCTTCACTCCACGGATTACATCGTAAAATTCTCCAAACGGCCTTTGGTATGCCCACCAGCAGGCCTTTTTGTTTTATTGCCTGATAACTATATTCACTGCAAGAAGGATAAAATTTACAATATCCATGCGGAAAAAATTTTTTTAACAAACCATGATCCGGAGATACCGTCTTTTGATAAAACCTTATAACTAACAAAAAAGGCCAACGAAAAATGTAAACAATCTTATTCATTACCTAAAATATTAATCTTTTTAAATAAATACATAACTTCATCCTCAATTTCCTTATATTCCTTATCTAAAATTTCCTTTTTTACTACAAATAAAAAATAGTAACCAATTTTTATCCTATTTTCCTTAATTAATAATCTAATTATTTCGCTAAGTTGCCTTTTGATCTTATTCCTCTCCACCGCACTCTTAGAAATTTTTAATCCAACCGTAAAAGCAAATTTTAATTGTTTAGCAAATTCTTCCTTGTCAACTTTTTTAGGGAAATAATCTCCTTTTTTGGCTAACTCTAAATATTTTATATCCAAAAACCGGCCTCTTTGCCAAAAGCCGTGTTTCATAACCAAATTAAAGTCCCTAATTTTTTTTAAACGATTTTCTTGTTGTAGCATATGACGTTATTATATCACACCATCATTCATTTAAAAACCCGCTCTACAAAGCGGGTTTTAGGGTTTATCTCTAATTATTTTTTCTTACGCAATAGTTTTCCTTTCTTTTCATCAGATACGGTCAATTTCTTACGCCCCTTTGCGCGGCGACGTCTTAATACCTCACGGCCCTGCTTTGTACTCATTCTTTTCATAAAACCATGGGATTTTGCTCTCTTTTTCTTTCTTGGTTGGTATGTTCGTTTAGTTGACATATATAATAAAGATAATAAATTACTTTTTATAAATATAATAATACACTAAAACCCGATAAAAGTCAATATCCCCCACTTATTTTATAACACCTCCTAATTTATCCACATCATATCCACCTTTCATCCACAACATCAGATAATCCCATATTTTAGCTGTATTTGCCACTTCTCAAAATCGTGCTAGAATGAGATTGCTTATTATATCCTAAAAATATTATGAACAATAATGAAATTTGGCAAACAGTATTAGCCGAACTAGAACTTATCGTTTCTAAGGCCAATTTTATTACTTGGTTCAAAAATACTGGTATCGTCTCTCTTAAAGACGGTTTGGCTACTATTTGCACACCAAACACCTTTACTCGGGCCTGGATCGAAAAAAAATATCACCTTACCATTATTAAATCATTGGAACGAGTGACTGGTAAACCAATTAAAAAACTAGAATACAAGATAGATAATGTTAAAAATCTGGTAATACAAGAGGAAAACCAACCAGATGAATTTAAAACTGAGCCACAAATATTATCTTCTCAACCACCTCAACCGGTTTTCTCTCCTGCCCCAACAATTAATACTCAAGGTGGTGGATTTCCACTTAACCCCAAGTATTCGTTTGAAACTTTTGTGGTCGGCAAAGGCACTGATTTAGCCTTTGCGGCCGCCCAGGCGGTCACCAACAAGCCTGGTGAGGCCTACAACCCACTTTTTATATATGGCGGCGTCGGACTAGGCAAAACTCACCTTATACAGGCTATTGGTAACGCTCTTTATAAGAAAAATCCTAATATAAGCATCATGTATGTAAGTGCGGAAAAATTTTCTAATGATTTTATTGAATCAATTAGAAATGGCACAGCTAAGGACGTCCAACACCGCTACCGCAATATTGATTTGCTTTTAATTGATGATATTCAATTTATTGCCGGAAAAGATCGTACTCAAGAGTCTTTTTTTCACACCTTTAACGAACTACACCAACAAAACAAACAGGTGGTATTAACTTCTGACCGACCACCTAAAGCTATTCCCGCCCTAGAAGATCGTTTAAAATCTCGTTTTGAGTGGGGTATGATAGCCGATGTAGCCGCCCCTGACTTTGAGACGCGCGTAGCTATTTTGGAAAAAAAGTGTATTGAAAAGAGCTTCTCTTTGTCGATGGAGAACATTCAGACTATCGCCACTATTGTCCAAAATAATATTCGTGAGTTGGAGGGGGCTTTAAATAAAATAATTGCTTATCATCATTTAAAAAACCTTGTTCCTACAAAGGATACTATAAAAAACCTGCTTGCCGGCTTAATGGAAACTGTTTCGGCTCGCCGATGTCTTACCTACGGACAATTAATTGAAATAGTCTCTCAATTTTATAATATCACTAATGAGGATATTTTAGGTAAAAGCCGCGAAAAAAAGCTTTCTTTCCCTCGCCAAATCATAATGTATCTCATGCGCGAGGAATTAAAGATGTCTTACCCCTCTATTGGTGATGAATTAGGAGGGCGTGACCACACCACCGCCATGCATGCACACACCAAGATAGCGAGTGAAATAGAGAATGATTTAAAATTGAAACAAGAGATTGAGGCAATTAAACAAAGAATGTATATTAATAATGTTTAGTAGATTATTTAGGCTTTAATTAGCGAAAAAATAAGATTATTAATAAGTGTTGATAAACTGTGAATAACCTGTAAAAAACCTGTGTAAGAAATGTTATTATTACCACCACATATGCACAGGTGGATAAAAAAACATTTTTTATCCACCACCTTATAAACATTTTAATATTTTTTTACCCACAGGTAATAACCCAAAATCTTGGCTAAGATAAAAATAATTTTCTACTTATCCACTCTGTCCACTCCATTACTATTACTATTATATTTATATATACATACATATCGATACGTATAATATATAAAATCCAAAACAAAAATTAACAATATAAAAAGATAGTATAAATTTATCAATTAATAAAACAAAAATAGAAATTATTAATTAATTTTCTTTATGAAATTTTCCTGCACCAAATCAAATCTCGCTCAAGCACTTGGAATGGTGGGTGGGTTAGCTAATAAAAGCGCCAACCTACCAATTTTAGCCAACATATTAATTAAAGCTGATTTACAAAAGGTGGAATTATGCGCAACCAACCTAGAATTGGCGATTATCACTAACGTACGATCGAAAATAGAAAAAGAGGGATCTTTTACAGTCCCCGCCAGAACATTAACCGAGTTTATTAACTTAATGCCAGAAGATCGGGTTGATATTGAAATGGCTGAGAATGAGCTGCTAATAAATTGTGGAAAGTCGTCAACTAAAATAAAAGGAGTATCAGCCGAAGATTTCCCCGTGATCCCTACGGTTAGTGAAGGTAAGGGATATTTGGTTAAAGCCGAAGATTTAAAAAAAGGGTTGTCTCAGATAATGCCGGCTGTGGCTAAAAGCGATATTAGACCAGAATTGTCTGGTGTATTTTTAGGATTTAATATTAATGGAAACAACTTAGTCTTAGCTGCCACTGATAGTTATCGTTTAGCAGAAAAGAAAATTAGTCTATTACAAGGAAACGATGAATTAAAAATAATACTACCAGGAAGAACGGCGCAGGAAATAATGAGAATGGTTTCGTCTGTAGAGTCTGTAGAATCAGAAGGAGAAAAGAATGTTCGTCTTTTAATCAGTGATAATCAGCTGGTTTTAAATTATGACAGTATGCAGATGATATCTCGTTTGGTGGAGGGGCAATATCCCGACTATACTCAAATAATTCCTAAAGAATTTAAAACTACAGCAGAATTTTCTACTAATCAAATGATAAAAGAAATAAAAGCAGCTAGTTTGTTTACCACCGCCGGCGTAAATTCTGTATCAATAGATATTAATGTTTCACAAAGTAGTATCGGAGTATCATCAACCTCTACCCAGACGGGTGAATATAGCTCAGAAATCACTTCTGAGGCATCCGGAGAGGAGAACTCGATACTCTTGAACCATAAGTATGTTTTGGACGGCCTAGCGAATATAAACAACGAAGTTACTATTTTAAAAGCGATTAGTGCAGATAGTCCCTGCTTGTTTATTCCCAAAGGTGATGATTCTTATTTATATATTGCCATGCCAATTAGACAGTAAAAAAATAAAACTAAAAAGGACGTCCACTCAAGGACGCCCTTTTTTGTTTGATGTTTTATTATTTTATTTCCACATCCAACCTTTTATCAGTTGTTTTTCTTGTGTTATCAATCATTTCGGCGCGCAGTGAGTGGGTGCCAGTGCCCGGAGAATTTTTCCAGTTTAGAGTTAAATTATTATTAAATATTTTATCATTATGGTCAAAGGTATAAATAAGCCGCTCTGATTTATCTGGACTTTTTAGATATATCTTTATATTTTTAATTTCTTCCCAACGAAAAGGGGTTATTAATATTGTACGGGGAAAATCTTCCTTGTTTAGCGATAGTGGTGAATGGTCAAACCATTCTATTGATGGTGGATCCATCTCTGCTTGTAAGTCAAAATTAATTTCTTTGATAGTAGCGTTACCCTGATCATCAGAGGCGACCACCTTTAAAATATGAATACCCTTTGGTAAGGTTTTTGCATAATAAGAAAAATCAAAAGGAAAATTTTGTGATCCTCCAATTCTGAAGCCGTCAATACTAAAAACAACTTCAGCTACCCCTCGTGGGGCAGTAGCTTTTATTTGGATATTTATTTGTCTAGTATTTAAAATACTATTTACAGATGGAGATAAAATTTCTAACATTGGCGCCATGGTTGGGTCAGCAACAGTATTATCGTATTCGGTTGGTGGTTCTTCAAAACTTATTTCGTTCCCTACCTTTCTTTCTCTTTCTACCCAACTCAATAGGGCCGCCTCCCAATTTTCATATTGTGGATCGTCGGCTGGATTTGATGGTATTGGTCCGGTTGGGTCGTTTTTATCTACATAATACAAAATATCGTGCGGAGGTAAAAAGGTTTTTTCTGTAATTAGTCCTTCTGGTGTTGATGATGTTGCTATTTTTCCGTTAAGTCTATTTATTTTTACCACCATACCACCATCGGAACCAGTGAGTATTGGTTTATTGGTATTAATAGGTGGGGGTGCTGGAAATTGTTCAACTGGAGTATTTTTTAATGACTCCCTCATAAATTTGTTCCAGATCGATCCAGCTAATAAATTACCTCCACCTTTCATAGTTGAAGGATTGGTATTGCCTACCCAAACACCGGTGGTCAAAGATGGTATGTATCCCATCGTCCATGCGTCGAAATAGTTGTTGGTTGTACCGGTCTTGGCCGCTACTGGCCTATCAGGCAAAGTGAGAGTGCTGTTGCGTCCGAACATAAAAGCACGAGCACTGTCATCCGTTAAAACGTTGGAGATAGTGGCTGCTAGTTCTGGGGTAATAGCTTCTGTTCCATTACCCTGTTTCCATTCATATAGTTTATTTCCCTTATAATCCTCTACCTTTAATATACTTGCCGGTGGGTTGTAGGTACCGTTGTTGGCTAGGGTGGCATAAGCATCGGTGTGCTCCAATAGGTTTACTTCTGCCCCACCAAGCACAAGAGATAAACCAGGATCACCGGTAAAAGTGGTATAACCAAATCGTTTGGCAAAATCAATAGTTTCTTTCGTACCTACTAAATACAAGGTTTTTACAGCTGGGATATTTAATGATCCTTGTAGCGCTTTACGCATTGTCACTAGGCTGTGCTCTTTTTTATCATAGTTTTTTGGGGAATAATTACCACCAGTACGCATGTCGAAGTTGGTTAATGTGTCATAAAGTACTGTTTGTGGTGTATATCCTTTTTCAAAAGCAAAAGTATAGACAAAAGGTTTAAAGGAAGATCCTGGTTGGCGTTTTCCCAGTACTGCCACATTAAACTGTCCATTTATTTCATCGTTATAGAAATCACGCGACCCGACCATTGCAAGAATTTGCCCATTTTTGGGGTCCATGGAAACCAGTGCCGCATTATTGGCATTTGATTCTTTGGCGTATTTGTCCCCCATTTCTTTAATTACATCCTCCGCTATTTTTTGTTTATCAAAATCAAGAGTGGTAATTACTTTCAATCCACCAGTGTCTACCATTTTTTCTCCGAATTGGTCGGCTAATAATTGTTTTACATATAAGACAAAATGTGGCGCGGCCAAAATACCAGTACTTCTAGATAGTTTAATCGGGGTGGCTATAGCCTCATTTTTTTGCGCTTCGGATATATTTCCTTGGTCAGCCATTAATTTTATAACGTAATCACGTCTGTCCTTGAGGGCGTTGGTGTTATTTAAATATTTACTTGGTGCCTGAATCATAGCAGCCAAAGTGGCTGATTCTGCCAATGAAAGGTCCTTAGCGCTTTTATGAAAATAGGTTTGTGCTGCTGATTCTACCCCGTAGTTAGTTGACCCAAAAGGAATTTCGTTTAAATACATTTGTAGGATTTCTTCTTTTTTATATTTCTTTTCCAAACGCGGGGCCAGCACCACCTCCTTAATTTTGCGAATAATTTTATTGATAAAACCGGGGTCGTCACCAATAATAGCGTTTTTAATTAGTTGTTGGGTGATAGTTGAAGCGCCACCTGATCCAGAGCGGCTGCCGATTACATTGTTAAATAAGGCGCGGAGAATACTAGTAACGCGTATGCCGCTGTGTTCATAAAAATGTTTGTCTTCGATGGCCACCACAGCTTGTGGCACAAATGGAGAAATTTTATCCATGGTGACGGTGGTCCTCTTTTGATCCTGATATATTTCATAAAGGATATGTTCACCGGTGCGGTCATAGATTTTAGTACTTTGGGCTACTTGGCGGTTGGTAAGATTGTTGGGGTCAGGTAAATCACTACTAATCCACGCCACAACAATAGTACCAAAGATAAAAAGAGTCGCAAGAGATAAAATACCAAACAAAAGGGCTTTTTTTATTATATTTTTAGAGATTTTTGGCTTATTAAAACGAAAAGAAGGCCTTTTTGGGGAGGGGGTAGGAGTGGTGTTTTGGTTAACTTCTCCATAAGATCGAAATTTACGATCTTTTAAATAAGGAATAGGGGTCATGTTAGATATTAAACTTATAATGCTGTAATTATACAGCAACTTAACTACGTTGACAAAAGCATTGAATACACTATACCCATGGACAAAAAATTACAAGAGTACTGCATAATAAATTACCGAGAGGCGGTTTTTTTGTGCTGTAATAAGCTAAAATTATAGGGATGTATACCTGTGGTTATATCATACCTATTAAGTATGATATATAACAGGAAATATTTGGCTGTGGTTTATAGCGCACCGTATTTTGTGGCTTTATTTGTCTTTTATAATTGTAAGTTATAGTTAAATTGTTTCACATCAAACATTTTGAAAGTTAAACAGTATAAAATTAATTTAAAATATTATTTAATGGAATGGTATTAAGATTATCAAACAGAATACACAATTTTATTTATCACTATATAATATATAAGAGAAAGATGTTTTAAAAAATATCACCTTAGTTTTTGGAGGCTACTTAGTTGGATTTAATAAGATCATCCAAGAATTAGAGGAATGAATTTTTATAAAAGGGTTTTGAAAGCCACGTAATCAAAATATCCGTTGTGAAACAATTTTATAATTAAAAAAATGTTTCACAGGAAACATTTTGATGTTTTTTTAAGTGTTTTTATCAACAATTCAACTCAAAAAAAGCTGTTTGGCTAAAATAAGCCAAATCGTAATTCCAGTTGTGTATACTACTGTATACAACTGGCTAAAACATATCCCCAAACTAGGTAGTTTATGCACTAAGTTATCCACAGTTGTGAGTATATTTTTATAAGAATTAACAAAAGATATAAATAATTAAGATGGTGTGACCACTCTCGTGCTGTTTAATTATAGGTATATTTTCTGTCCACCAGTTAAACATGACCACATATTATTAAGTTTATTATCTTGATTACCAAAGGATGCTATAGGTCTATTATTTAAGCGGCGGTTAGGGTGTTATGTAGGCGAGCCTTTGTGGTAGTTATACACATTAAACAAAAGAGCGCATTGTGTTATAATAGCTGTTGTAAAAGTAATATTTTAAGTGAATTTAAAAAGAAAATTTATTAGTTTTCTTTTTTGGGTAAATCAAAGGCATGTTATTAATTTTACGCCTGATCGGCGAATAAAAATTTTTGTGTATGACTAACCAGAAAATGTTTAAAATATTGGATGTAAGTTCCTACATCTTTCTATTACTTACCGTTTTGTTGGTACCGTTATTTGTTGATCGGAGATTAATAAATTTCTATATCATACCAAAACAGTATGTATTTATTGGGTTGGTCTTACTTAGTACTTTACTTTATGTGACTAAGATAGTACTTTCTAAAAAAGTCCAATTTAGACGGTCAATTTTAGATTTACCACTTTTGGTTTTATTGTTTTTAGCCCTAGTATCGTCAATATTTTCAGCCAATATTTATGATAGTTTTTTTGGACGTAATGAATATTTTGTTTTAAATTTTATATTTTTATTATTTTCAGTTTTATTTTATTTTCTTCTCACAAACTTTCTACGCACACCATTACGTTGGAGATGGATAAACAACGCTGTGGTATCAGTGGGTGGATTGACTGCCTTAGTTTTTATCTTAAAAATGGTTTTTAAATTGGATCTATTAACCATGTGGTACGCCCCAATCTGGAATACGATTGATAAATTAAATAGTTTATTTGGATTATGGTTAATAATAGTATTTATAATTTCTGCCGGACAGCTCATCCGTAAAAATTTACCAGTTGGCTGGTCGTTGCTATATTTTTTTATAGCTGTTTTGACCTTTACCTCCTTGGTATTGCTCAGTTTTAATGTTTTATGGTGGTTGTTGTTGGCTGGTTTAGTTTTATTACTTTTATTAGGTGTATCTTTCGTTAAAGAGGCGAGGCTTGGTTGGTTATCTATTTTATTTGCTCTTCTTATTCTGACAGTTATTTTTATTTCCTTTGGCACTCCAAAATCTTTACAGTCTGTATTGCCGGCTGAAGTAGCACTGGGTATTTCCCCATCTTGGAAAATTTCTTCGGAAACATTATTTTCGGGAGTTAAAGATTTTTTTGTTGGTAGCGGTCTAGGATCATTTAGCACTGATTTTTCTAAGTTTAGACCAGAATCTTTTAATTATGACAACATGGCATGGTCGTTACGATTCGGTCAGCCATTCAGTACGATGTTAAGTTTTATGGCCGAAGGTGGAATGCTATTTACATTAGTGTTTATCTTTATATTTTTATTTATTTTAGGCCACGTATTACATGCATGGTTTAAAATGAGGAGTGAAGGAATGTTACAAAATATGGTTTCCAACTATGGTTTGGAACAACCAGATATGCGTTTGGATGTATTTTTAACAGTAGTAGCTTGGGTGGTGTTAACCATTGGTATGGTGGTAATGTTTTTTAATCCGGTTTTATGGTGGATGTGGTGGTTGTTTTTAGGCTTAATTATTTCCGGTTTAGCGTTTATTAGCAGTGATATTATTAAAACAAAGGAATGGGTTATAGAGGATACCCCACAATACAGTTTGTCTTTCTCCTTTATCTTAATTGTGATAATGGCTTCAGTAGTAATGTTGGGGGTATGGGGGGCTAGATTATATATGGCTGAGACTGCCTATGCTCGAGCCCTAAAAGCAGGAGATTATAAAACGGCAGAAAATGAATTACAGGGTGCCTTAACAAAGAGAAGCAACACCGATACTTATCATGCCGCCCTCGCGCAGGTTTATTTGTTAGAAGCGGTGAATGCTAGCAAGGAAGCTAGACCAGATATGCAAAAAATAAGTGGCTTGGTAGCGATGGCAGTGAATGAGGCTAAGGCGGCTACCAATTTATCACCGTATTCTATTGTCCTGTGGGAGAATTTGGCTACCATGTATGAAAATGCTTCGGCATTAGTGCCAGAGGCCGGACAGTGGGTAATAAAATCCCTAGATCGGGCCAAAGAATTAGAGCCAACAAATCCAGTTTTGTTCTGGCGTTTAGGTAATAGTTATAGTTTATCTGGTAATTGGGAAGAGGCTGTTAAAAGTTATGAGCAGGCTATTAAATTAAAGAATGATTATATCGGGGCATATAGCGGTCTAGCTAGTGCCTATGAGCAGAATAATAAGATTGATAAAGCTATAGAAACATATCAAAATATATTGCCGGCGGCAATGCAAAACAGCGAAGTCCTATTTAACTTTGGTCGCTTGCTTTATAACCGTAACAAAGGAGATGATCGCAGTAATGCGGAAAAATTATGGCAAGAAGCTGTTAAAGTACAACCAAATTATTCTAATGCGCTATATAGTTTAGGATTATTTTATGAAAATAAAGGGGATAGCGCTAGAGCCTTACAGTATTATTATAAGGTTAAGGATCTGAATCCTGACAATAAAGATGTTTCGGCAAAAATTAGGAATATTATTGGTGGAAAATAATTATGAAAAATTGGTTAGTGATATTGCTAATTATTATAAATATAATTTGGCCGGTTTATGCACATAGTGAGATGACATCGACCGATTATATTATTTTTGCCGATAGTATTGATACTGGGGGTGCTTTAAGTACGGGTGGCACTTTTTCTTTAGAGGACACAATCGGGGAGAGTCCGATAGGCACGGTCACTGGTGGTGTATATATAGTAAGAGGTGGTTATCAATCAATGTCTTCAAGCTCTATTAGTATGTCCGTTTCCTCGACCACTTTAAATTTAGGAACATTGAGTACCTCCGCCGTAACCGTTTCAAGTACTACTTCTACCATAACCACAGATTCGGAGGGAGGTTATACGCTTTCCATTGGTACGGTCAGTGGCACGAGTATCGCGGCGGTCGTCGATGGTTCAGTAACGGCCGGGCAGGAAGAGTATGGAATTACTGCTACCGGTATGGACAGTCAATTAAGTACAGATGTAGCTATAGCCAACTCTTTAATAATATCTTCCTCTAGCACTCCTGCCACAAATGCTGACACTCAGATTCTCTTTAAAGCATCTATAAATAATACCTCAGTAGCAGGGAGTTATTCACAGACGGTACCTCTAATCGCTTCTGTTAATTTATGATTAAAAAAAGAAAAGTATTTTTTTTTCTAATATTATTTTTTAGTTTTTTTATTGCAAATTTTGCACATGCTTTTTCTATTAGTCCCACAAAGTTTTTTATAACCTTAAATCCGGGTGAATCACAGGTGGCAGTTGTAAATATAAAGAATGATAACGGAGAGAAAATATTTGGAATAGAGGTTGTTGGAATGAAACAGGATGAGGGCGGTCGTTCGGTTTTTATAAAAAATATTGATGAGGCTGAAAATTGGATAAAGATGGAAGATAAAAAAAAGATAATAAAATCTGGTCAAGAAGAAAAAATAAGATTTAGCATTACCGCCCCCAAAGACGCTTTACCCGGGGCCCATTATATCGGATTGTTGGTCGGTCCCGTAAATGGAAATGGAGAGGGAATAGGTATAGAAGGGAAGCTGGCAGCGATTGTTAAATTACAGGTAGCGGGAGAGGTTCAAGAAGTGGTTGATGCAAAAATAGATTTAAGTAATTATAAATTTTATCAAAAAGATTGGAATTTTTTATTGGATATTAATAATAAAAGTAATATAGATATACCGGTTAAAATATCGTCAGCCATATTAGATTGGAAAAATAATATTGTTACAGAAAAAGTTGAAAATGATATTAACTCCATTATATCTAAATCAAAAAGAATCTTACCACTCATTTTTACCGGGGGAAATAATTTACCGGGGTTATATAAATTACAGGTTAAAATTGACTATGGGCGTACCCATCAGACAATCACTTTAATAAAAAATTTTTGGTATTTGCCTATTTGGATTATTATATCTATTTCAATAATAATTTTGGTAGTGGTATATATAATTTTTCGGAAGAATAAAAAATATGTTTTGCCGAAAAAATAAAATTATTTGCTTATTTTCCTTAGCTGTTTTTTTAATATTGGCCAATGCCAATATTGTTTTTTCTTCTGATGAAAATATTACAGTTCAGATGACGGTTCCGGCCGCCGCGATAGTATGTGGAAATGGAGTGGTAGAGGCTGGAGAACAATGTGATGCTGGTGCTGGAAATGGTGTTTGTCCGGCGGCGTGCAGTGCAGCCTGTACAACCAATGATTGTGGTGGTGGAGGCGGGGGGGGAGGCGGAGGAAATAATTTTCCTACAATATCTAATGTAGTCGTCACGCCAACGCAAACAACAGCCAAAATTGTCTGGCAGGCGGCTGATGATGGTGGTATTAAGGCTGTACTTTTTGAATTTGGGTTAACTAACGCCTATGGCACCTCCGTCGTTCCTGTGGGGAATGGAAATTATGAGATAAATTTAAATGGTTTAGTCGCAGACACAGTATATTTTTATAAAATTTCTGTCACTGATACCAATGATCAGAAAAGTACTAATACTGACAGCTTTAAAACATTAAAAGAAGGAGAGGTTCCTCCGGTAGAGGAGGGGCAGTCTCCTAAAATTTCAGATGTGCACATAATTCCAGGAATTAACAGTGCGCATATTCTTTGGAATACGGACATCATGGCGGACAGTCAGGTTAATTATGGATTGACAGCACAGTATGGCGGTGATGCAATTGATAATGGTTTTGTTTTACAACATGATTTGTCTGTTTTAAATTTATTACCAAATAAAATTTATCATTATAAAATAATTTCAACCGCTCAAAATGGGAATGTTTCCAGCACCAAAGATGCGATCTTTGCCACATTAAGAGATAGTGTTTTGCCGCCGGATGTTTCTAATTTAGATTTGCAAACCGGAGACAATCAAATAATATTATCATGGAATAATCCAAATTTAGCCGCCGTGCCTGATTTTGCTGGAGTAAAAATTTTGCGTAAAGTTGGCTTAAAATCCAATAATATAAATGATGGGCTGCTTGTTTATGAGGGTAATGGACAGATTTTTACGGATAATAATGTCTTACCAAATGTAGAATATTTTTATACTATTTTTTCTTTTGACACCTCACAAAATTATAGCGCCGGTGTTTTTAAAAGTGGAAAAATTATTCCTTTACAAGGTATAGAAATTTGTAATGATAATTTTGATAATGATAATAATGGATTGGCTGACTGCGCTGATCCGGCGTGTGTACAGTTCCAAGGTTGTCAGCAGCTTCTTTTACAAGAGATTTGTAACAATGGAATTGATGATGATAATAACGGTTTAATAGACTGCGCTGATCCGGTGTGTGTCGTCGATCCACAATGTAATATCTTACCTGGTGCAAATGAAATTTGTGGCAACAATATTGATGACAATGCTAACGGCTTAATGGATTGTGCCGATCCAGCGTGTTTCGGATTTGCTGGCTGTGTGCAGATAGTACAAGAAATTCAACCACCGCCGCTTGTTTCTAATGTACCAGAATTCGCTAGAATAAAAATTCAAAATTTATTATTTTCAACTAGTAATAGAAAAATAAACTTATCCTTGCAGGGAGGGAAGGTGGTTGGTCTGTCTGGGTTTACTCTCACAGTGGGTGTGCCAAAAAATATTTTGGCCGCAGTACCGAAGGGGTTAATTTTAAGGGTGGATAATCGTGATGCGCATGTTTTTATGGAGGTTCCGGCCGAGAATCGCTATTATTCTGATATTGTTTTTCCTTCCGGTGGCAATCACTTTGCCGTTTTAGAGGTTGATTATGGGGCCGGGCAGATGGATCAGGTATTAATTTCCATAAATTCTCTGGCTTTGGGTGAGGTGCGTGGTGAGAATAACCAAAGGTTATCAGATTCACCGATATCACTTTTTGCCGAATCAGGGCAGTTGTGGGATTCAAGCGGATTTGGGGAGAATAATCCGCAAAATACAGATATAAATGGCCTTTATGGTTGGATGGTACCAAATGGGAAATATCACTTAGAAATTAAAAAAGAAGGATACTTTGATCGGGTAACCCCTAATTTTAATATTGGAAACAATGTTATAAACAGTAGCTGGCAGTTGATTAAGATTCCCACTCCACTTGCTGAGGTGATTGATCCAAATGTTGGGGTGGTGGAAAATGTTAAAAATGTTACTCAAAATATATCAGAAAGGGCTAAGGTTGGTTCTGAATTGGCTCTGCAGAATATTAGTGATATTCAAAAAAATGAGGCAGTAGCAGGGGTCATGAACCAGGTGGTGGTGCCTACGATTGTGGGTTTGTCATTTGCTGCGGCCGCCTTTAACATATTAGATCTTTTAGCTTGGTTAAGGTTTCTATTTTTACAACCGATCTTGCTTCTAGGTAGAAGGAAAAGGGAAAAGTGGGGTTTGGTCTATAATGCCCTCAATAAATTGCCGGTGGATTTGGCTATAGTTCGTCTAATCGATGTAAATACAGGCAAAATTATTCAATCTAGAGTGACAGATGTAAACGGAAGGTATGTATTTTTAACTAAACCAGGGAAATATAGATTAACAGTACAAAAAACTGGTATGGTATTTCCATCGTTTTTACTAAAAGATGTGGGGAGCGACGGAAGAAGAATAGATATCTATCATGGAGAAAATATAGAGGTGGGCGAGATAAATTCAGTATTGGCAGTTAATATTCCGCTTGATCCGGTAGGCGTGGAGTTAAGGACGCCGAGACGTATAATTTGGGAAAAATATGGGCGTTTAACACAAAATATCTTGTCTTGGGCGGGAGTTATTATAACAATTATCGCCCTAGTTTTATATCCAAGTTGGTATTTGGGTGTTTTGTTATTAATACATCTATTGTTATTTATTTCCTTCCATCGTTTATCTAAGCCAAAACAACATAAAGGGTGGGGGATTGTTTATGATGTTGAAAGTAGGAGGCCGATTAAGAGAGTAATTGCTCGTTTGTTTGATTCACAGTTCAACAAATTGGTTGATTCTCAAATTACTGACAACAATGGTAAATATGGATTTTTGGCGGGTGATAATAAGTACTATACAACCTATGAACATGAGAATTATAACCTGTTTAAGTCAGAAATAATTGATTTATCTAACAAAGAACAGGAGGTGGTTGCTTTAGATGTTGGTTTGAAGAAAAAAAAGTGATTTTTTGGACTATTTTTTAGATAATTCCGTACCTAATAATGGCGGAATTATTTTTTTCTTTTTTTACGCGAAGTTATCAACAGTTTGGTATAATATTTAAGATGATTTTGTGGTATAATATTAACAAGAAATTAGGCAACTGAATTTTATGGAGGAAGAGCAGAAAAAAGGTTTGAAAAAATTTAAAAAACCAATATTTTTGTGTATTGGAATATTTTTATTATTCTGTTTTTTTGGTGTAGATAAATTTTTAAATAAAAAATTAGAAGCAGAGGCCGCTAATGCGCCGGCGATGATTACCTACCAGGGAAAATTATTAGATAATGGATCCGCCGCAACGACTACCAAGGCAATGTATTTTATTTTGTATGATTCATTAGTTGGTGGAAATATTTTATATACCGCCAGCGGCACCACTGCCTCTTTACTTCATGTCAGTACTACCCCAAGCAATGGTTTGTTTAGTATAAATTTGGGGGACACATCTGTTCCGACCAATGCAATAGATCCTAGTATTTTTCAAAATAATACAAATATATATTTGGAGGTTCGTATTGGGGCCCAGACGCTCACACCGCGTAAACAGATTACTGCCAGCCCGTTTGCTTTTAACGCAAAATATTTAGACGGCGTGGCGGCGACTAGTACGGCCTCAACTACAACATACATTCCTATTTCCGCGAGTGATGGAAGTTTTAGATTTAATACTACTACGATTGCCACTTCCACTATTACCTCTGCCACCATCACTAGTTCTACCATTACTTCCTCCACGCAGACGACGGCAAATATTTTAAATTTGTTTGGCCTAGGTGAGGCAAGATTGGCTTCAACAACCATTAGTGGTAATTTACTTTTAATTACCGCTAATCGCACCTCTCTTTTAAGTGTTAGTTCCACCAATTTTTCGTCGGCCGGCTTTCTGAATGTTACCGGCCAATCCACTCTCGCCAATGTCAGTTCCACAAATTATACCGCTAGTGGATATTTAGATGTGGCTGGTCAAAGTACACTGACAAACGTATCCTCCACTAATATTACCGGTTCGGGGTATTTAAATATTGGTGGCAATGCGACGTTAGTGGGTGATTTAGGTGTCAGTGGTACAACTACCTTAGCCACATCCACAGTTGCCTCGTCAACAATTACTACTGCCAACATAGGTAGTTTATTTATTTCCAACAGTATTACTTTAGCAGCGAATAGTTTGGTCAGCTCTGCTTTTGCGGACAGAAATAATATTGCATTTTTAAATGAGGACGAAACAGTTGGTGGATTGTGGACCTTTTCGGCCACCACTACTTTTGCAACCTCAACTTTTACTTCGTCTACAATTAATAACGCGAATGTTGGTAATTTATCAGTGGTAGGGACAGTGAGTGGTATAGATTTGGTTGATGTGGCAGGTACTGGGGTTTTAGCCTTTTTGGCCAATGATCAAACATTTACTGGAATAAATATTTTCACTACCACCACCATCGCCACTTCAACTATCACCTCCGCCGTCATCACCTCCTCAACCATCACCTCCTCCACCATCATCACCGCCAATATCAATAATCTCTTCGGTTTCACTCAATCAACCCTCGCCTCCACCACCATCTCCGGCAACCTATTACTCGTCACCGCCAACAATGCGTCGATGCAAAATGTCAGCTCCACCAATTTATCATCATCCGGATATTTGAATGTTACCGGCCAATCCACCCTAACCAATGTTAGCTCCACAAATTACACCGCCAGCGGATATTTAAACGTCACCGGTCAAAGTACATTAACAAATGTTTCATCAACAAACATCACCGCCTCCGGCTACACCAACATCACCGGTCAAACAACTTTCACCACCGCTTCAGGTACAGCTCTCACCGCTTCAACCTATGTTTCCACCACTGACCTAACCGCTAGTGGGGCCCTCACCGTCGGTGGTAATACATATTTCTCTGCCATGACCAATGGTTCGGTTATCTTCTCTGGAGCAAGTGGCCAACTCACACAGGATAATACTAATTTTTATTGGGATGACAATACCGACCGCCTTGGTATTGGTAACAATGCAAGACTATATACCCTTTCTGTCGGAACAGGTGATGTCTTCGGTGTAATGTCTAACGGTGATATTTCCACCTCCGGTTCACTAAAAACATTTGGCAACGTCACTTCCACCGGAATACTTTATGCCCAAAATGGTCTTATTTCTTCGGCGTCGTCCACTTTTTCCAACAACTTACATATAAATGGGAATCTTGGTATTGGTACATCTACTCCGCAGGCGAAAATGCATCTAACCGGTGGAAATTTTCTCCTCTCTGCATCAAACCCCTCTGAAAAAAGCACAATTATTAGGACACAAATTGATGGGAACCAATTGAATGGCGCAAAATCTGTCTATGTTTCTGGTAAATATGCGTATGTGGTGTCTATTGAAGATAATTCCCTTTCAATTATTGATATTTCTAATCCCGCCAGTTCCACTGCTGTCGGATATATAAAAGACGGTGTTGGGGCCACTCAAATGGACGGTGCCAATGCGGTTTTTGTCTCCGGCAAGTATGCGTATGTTGTGTCGCGGATTGATAATGCCCTTACTATTATTGATGTCTCTAATCCTTCTAATCCAACAGAAGTTGGACATATTAAAGACGGAGCCGGAGCGACACAATTGGATGGCGCTTATTCATTATTTGTCTCCGGCAAGTATGCGTATGTTGTGTCGCTCAATGATAATTCCCTTTCAATTATTGATATTTCTAATCCTGTCAGCCCGACAGAAGTGGGTACTATCGTGGACGGAGCCGGAGCGACACAATTGGCCAACCCCGCTTCAGTATATGTTTCCGGTAGATATGCTTATATTGCCAGCTCGGTTGATGATTCCCTTTCAATTATTGATATTTCTAATCCTGTCAGCCCGACAGAAGTGGGTACTATCGTGGACGGAGCCGGAGCGACACAATTGGATGGCGCAAGTTCTGTCTATGTTTCTGGTAAATATGCGTATGTTGCTGCGCAGTATGATGATGCACTCTCCATTGTCGATATCTCTGGTATTGATGCTCCTTCGGCTAATATCGGCTCCATAGAAAGCAGCGTTCTCACAGTAACGGAAAATGCTGAAATCGGGAATAATTTGTCCGTGCGCAACGGTTTGAATATTGGTCCCGGAGGCATTATGACTCAAGGGGTTTTTGGAATGTTTGTCTCATCTTCCGTGTCAGGTCTGTCTCAAATTTTTAATATTTATTCGTCGTCCACTACATCGGTGATTCCGGTTCTAACGGCTCTGGATAATGGAAATATTGGCATCGGGGATAATTCACCGCTTTACCCTTTAACCGTCGGCAGTGGTGATCTATTTGGGGTGATATCCAATGGCGATGTCTCCACCTCTGGTTCTCTAAAAACATTTGGCAACGTCACCTCCACTGGAATACTTTATGCCCAAAATGGGTTTATCTCTTCCGCTTCATCAACTATCGGGGCCAACCTTTACATGTCCGGACACATTTTACCGAATGTGAATAATTTGTATGATCTTGCCAATTTAGGTACAGCTTGGAGAAATATTTACGCTTCATCTTCTGTAAACGTTGGCGACGGCACCAACTCTTCCACCCTCAAAGGAAATTATTTAGCGCTCGGAGATGGATCTAGCACATCAACATTTACAGCCACGTCGTGGATTTTGGGGCAAATTGCTGGTTCTGATCTCGGTAAGTTTTATATAGATTCAAATGGAAACATGTCCACGTCTGGTACTCTTCAATCTTTTGGTAATACTACAATTGGTGCCAGTACAGCATCGGCTACCTTGTGGGTCTACGGTACCGTCACCACCACCGGCAATATTCGTCCAGAACATAACAACCTTTATGATCTTGGTGGCTATAATTACGCCTGGCGCGACATCTACGCCTCTGGTACTTTAAGAGTTGGTTCAACTTCAATAATGGATAGTGATGAGCTAACCATTGGAACAGCGAGTGGATATGACCAAGGTTTGTTTTATGTAGATTCCAGCAATAGCAGAGGAAATGTATTTGCTTCTGGTACATTGGCACTCACGAATTCCACTCTTGGAGTTGTTTCATCAACCGCCTCCGACCTTCGCCTCTCCGCCGATACCATCGGTAAGCAAATGCAATTTTGGACGTCCTCAACCGAGAGAATGAGGATTGATAGTAATGGAAATGTGGGGGTAGGGACGACAACGCCACAGGGTAAATTTCATGTATCTCAAGGAACTATGTTGGTCGACACTCCTAGCCCCGTCCTTTCTTCAACTACATTGTATGCTAATTTTGCACAAAGTGTTTATGTGAGTGGCCGCTATGCATATATAGCGGATGGGTCGAATGGCTTAAAAATTATTGATATCTCTGACTCGGTCCATCCTAGTTTGGTGGGTAGGTATGCTATTAGTGATGGCTCAGCCAATGGAGTCGTTGTTTCTGGAAAAAAAGCATATTTAGCTGTTCTTCCAGAAACAGGCAGTGAAAATTTATTAGCGATAGATGTCTCTAATCCGTCTAACCCAGCACTCGTTGGTTCTGGAATTGGTACTTCTAATGCTGCCAACGCAGTAGATATTGTGGGTAGACATGTTTTTGTTGCTGCCGGTGATCAATTTGAGACATTTGATATAGGCGCCGGCACAGTACCAGTCAGTATTGGTGCCACCACTGGAGGAGGATACGTAGAGGTAGATGTGAATGGAAAGTATGCGTATGTTGCTGATTTAGATGTGATAGATGGAAATTATTCATTAAATATTAAAGATATCTCATCCGGGATAGGTATACAGGTAGGTAAATATAGGGCATCTGCAGTAGAAAGTGTAATGAAGATAAAGGTGTTAGGAAAATATGCATATATGCTTACTGGTGGTGGTGCGACAAATAATTTTTTAATTACAGATATTAGCAACCCTTCCACCCCAGTAAACATGAGTACGACCACACTAAGTGACAGCTCGCTAGATTTATTTGTGTCTGGTAAATATGCCTATGTCTGTGATTCGGCCGCTCTAAGAATTTTTGATGTATCAAGTTCGACCGCACCATATTCTGTTGGTAGTTATGCAATTCCAAGAGATATTCCCGCGAGTGATTATATCACCGATATATTTATCAGTGGTAAAAATGCATATATAACTAGAAATGCCGGTGGTTTAACCATCCTTGATTTAGGAGGTGTAGATTCGCATGCCGCAAGAATAGGAAGTTTAGAATCTAGTGATTTGTTGGTACAAAACAACGGTGATATTGGAAATAATCTATCTATTCGTAACGGTTTAAATGTGGGTCAGGGTGGCATCATGAGTGACGGTGGAATTACTACTTCCGGCACGCTTTCTTTTACTGATCCGGTTGCGGGTACCACTACCTTTGCTAATACTGGGGTATTTGTCAGTCTGTCTACTAGTGCCTCACCGGATGGGTTTATCTTCCGTGCCGGTACGCCTGGTGGCGGTAATGAACCAGTCAATCTGTTCCGTGTAACGGATGCGGATGCTGATCGTCCTATTTTTACGATTAAAAATAATGGGGGTATGGTCGGTATTGGTACCGATACACCAAGTTATACCCTGACTGTGGGAGACAATAAATTTGGGGTTGATGGCGGTACAGGAAATATTTCGGCCTCAGGAACACTAACTCTTGCGGGGACTAATAGTATTATTTCTGGTAAATCCAGTGGTCACGATTTAGGTGAATTTTATGTTGATTCTTCTGGTAATGTATCAGTGTCCGGGACGCTCCTACTTGCAAATGCTCTTACAATCAGCAAGGTGGCAGGTTATAATTCAGGACGTTTTTATGTAGGTGCTGACGGCAGTATCCAATCATCTAGCTCGTTGCAAATTGGAACTATTTTCACACCGTTTTCGAATAATACTTCGGATATCGGATCTTATTCGAAGTCGTTTAGAAATATTTATGCATCTAGCACGATTTATGCGGGTGGAGGGTTAAGTGTTACTGGTACGAGCGGGGCGGATATACGCATTTATGGTTTAACAGTAGGTGGTAGCGTTCAGCTTATGTTGGATACAGGTACGGGAGCTAATAATATGAAAGTTTTTAGAACAGCATCTTCCCGTAGATATAAAACAAACATTCAAGATTTTTCTGATGATTATAATAAGATTTTATCAGTTCGTCCAGTTACTTTTGATTGGATATCGACAGGTTCTAATAATTTAGGTTATATAGCGGAAGAATTTGATGAGTTAGGGTTAAATAGTTTGGTATTATATGACCCCATCGGACGTCCAGATGCTATAAATTATGACGCTATATCGATATATTTAATAGGAATATTAAAACAACAACAACAAAATTTAAATAATATTAATAGTGTATTAACTATTGATAACGAAAATAATAATTTAATTTTTGGCTCTTCTACAGTTCCATACGATATCCGTATGGCCGGCACCATGTCATTTTTAGACACAGGATTGGGCCAAAATAAAATTAGTTTTGCTACGTCATCGTTATTTGAATCTTCTGTTGGTAATTTTGATAGTGCCGGTGCCTTTGTGTTCAATGCATCTAATTTTACTTCCAGCTCTGCCAGTCAAAAATTACTATCCTTACGATCTGGCGGTGAACCTGTATTCTCTGTATCTGCCAATGGCGATGTAAATACTGTGGGTGACGTTCGTGCTAAGAATATAGTAGTAGGAAGTCCTGGTCAGCCGGGTGATTTGGCAGAGCGGGTGGATATCGCGGTGGAAGATACCGTTGAGCCTGGCGATGTTCTAGTTGTTGATGCAGACAAGCCAGATACCTATCGTAAAAGTCGTGGGGTGGAAGAAACGGCAGTTGCAGGTGTGGTCTCGACAAATCCGACCATTGTAGTTGGAAATGGTAAGACCGACTATACCGCAGTGATGGCAATGGTGGGGCGTGTTCCAGTAAAAGTGACTACAGAAAATGGTGCGATACAGCGAGGTGATCTATTGGTGACAGCGGGCACTGCCGGTCATGCTATGAAATATGACCCCGCCAAAGATAGCGGAGTAAGAATGGTGGGCGTAATTGGTGTGGCTTTAGAAGCTTCAGCAGAGGGTCGAAATAAGGTAATGGCATTAATCCGTACTGGTTGGGTGTATAATCGTGACGAGACAATTTCTTCCCTCCGTCAAAATATTACAGAGTTGGCTTCAATGGTAGGTGCTTCGACGGCTTCTAGTGGTGATGGTTTGGGTGTAGGGAATAACGGAGGGCAGTTAAGTTATGTAAATGGCAATCTTGATTTATCTGGTAATTCTTTACTGAATGTTGCCAGTGTTAGGGGTAAAGAAAATAAATGGATGATAGGTGAGGATGGGCGATTTATTACTCGCTTAGATACTACCGCCGGACAAAAAGAAATGTTTGCCATGCAATCTCCAACTTCTGAGTTTGTATTCTCCAGTTCGTCGCAGTTATTATCAGGTGAGGCGAGAATTATATTTGATCAAGCAACAAAGGATATTATTGATTTTGCCAAAGCGTTAAAAATTAATGTAACTTTGACTTCCGGTGACGGCAACGGTGTTTATGTTAGTGCCAAAACAGAGGATGGGTTTATTGTAAAGGAATTGAAGAGCGGTATGAGTAACTCATCTTTTGATTGGATAGTAGTAGCACAGAGAAAAGAAAATGCAGCAGATCAGCAGGTGCCTGAACAGCCGGTTTCGGAACCTCCGGCAGAACCGCCAGCCCCACCAACTCCACCAACAGATCCACAACCGCCAACTCCACCAGTCGAAAATCCACCGTCAGAGCAACTACCGACACCTCCAGTTAATACTGATACGCCAAGTACTTCTCCGGTCGTAAATCCGCCGGAACAGCCAACAGCTCCCCCAGTTGAATCGCCACCAACTTCGCCACCTGCAGCAGATCAGCAGGTGCCTGAACAGCCGGTTTCGGAACCTCCGGCAGAACCGCCAGCCCCACCAACTCCACCAACAGATCCACAACCGCCAACTCCGCCAGTCGAAAATCCACCACAGTCGTAAAACCACCACAAAATTGGTGGTTTTACTTTTTATATTGACTATTTTATAATAAACGTATATAATGTTTATTAATTGAGGACATAAATATTTTAAAAGGGCCCGTAGTATAACGGTAACACGCGACCATGGCATGGTTGAATTATGGGTTCGATTCCCATCGGGTCCACGAAAGAGACGCGCTTGTCGCGTCTCGAATTGTATATAACAGTATGTCATTTTCTATTGGTATCGTTGGTTTACCAAATGTCGGCAAATCAACACTTTTCAATGCTCTGACAAGAAGTAAACAGGCCGAAGCCCAAAATTATCCTTTTTGTACTATCAATCCCAATGTCGGTGTGGTTGAGGTGCCTGATGAGCGTCTTCAGAAATTATCAGATGTCTCTAAATCTAAAAAAATTATTCCAACAGTAATTGAATTTGTGGATATTGCCGGTTTAGTGCAGGGTGCTTCCGAAGGTGCCGGATTAGGAAATAAATTCTTATCACATATCCGAGAGGTTGATGCTATAGCTCAAGTGGTGCGTGCTTTTACCGACTCAAATGTAGTACATGTAAATAACAAAGTAGATCCGAAAAATGATGCCGATGTAATAAACACGGAGTTGGCTTTAGCGGACCTGCAGACAGTTGGTAAACGTCTGGAAAATACCAAGAAGTCATTAAAAAGTGGTCCATCCAAGGAGGTTATAAAGCAGGTAGAATTATTGGAAAGAGTTTTGAAACAATTAGAGGAAGGTAAACCTGCCAGGGCTTTAGAATATACCGAAGAGGATAGAGAGATAATAAAGGAACTTCAACTTTTAACCATGAAGCCTATGCTTTATGTGGTAAATGTGGATGAAAATCCAAATGTTGTGGTGCCTTCAATCGCCGAAAAGGGTGCAGAGCAGATCATTGTTAGCGCCAAGTTGGAAGCAGAATTAGCAGATCTAAATGAAAATGAGGCCAGAGAATATCTGAAGCAGTTAAATATGAATGAAACCGGCTTGGATAAACTTATTACCGCGAGTTATAAACTGCTGGGTCTCATAACTTTTTTAACTTCTGGTGAACCGGAAACACGGGCGTGGACAGTAAAGCAGGGGGTAAAGGCCCCAGAGGCGGCTGGTGTGATACATACGGACTTTATTAAAGGATTTATCAAGGCAGACGTGTGCGATTGGAAGGATTTTGTGGAGTATGGTGGATGGAGTGGTATGAAAACAAGCGGCAAGCTTCGTTTGGAAGGGAAAGATTATATCATAAAAGATGGCGATGTAGTTTACTTCCATATAAATGCGTAATATATTCGATATACAAAATACCCTCCTTATCGGAGGGTATTTTGTATATTAAGCTATTTCTTTTTAAATTTTATAATTTCTCTTGCCACTTTCTGGTCTGGCCGTAAATATATGAGGGATTTGTGGTTGGGCATCATCTCTGAATCATCGAACCCCATTTTTTTAATTTCAAGGGAACAGTTAGTGGATATCCATTCTTGTCCAAATTTAAATTTTGGAAAGATAAAAATAATATTGCTTCCGGATTTTAATAATGTAGAAAATTGTTCGAATGCTTGTAAATATAATTTTTGTAATTCATTTTTTTGAGACAATAGTTCTTCTTTTGTTTCTTTCCCCTTAAGTGGTTTGCCAAGAAATGGTTCAGTAATCACTATATCTATGGAATTGGCTGATAGATAGTTAGAGAGTTCGGATATATTGGCCTTTAAAATTTTTGGTTTGATATTAGTTTTCGTCCACTCAATATTTTTATTAGTATCTTCGACGGCCTTTTCTGAAATATCAGAACCAATTATATTTTTATAGCCCATTAGCATCGCTTCTGTGATAATAGTGCCTGAACCGCAAAAGGGATCAAGCAAAATATCTTCTTTTTTAGCACCAGATAAATTGATCATCATCATGGCTAATTTTGGCGGTAGCATCCCACTCAAATCATCGCGCCCTGGTCGTCCAAAATCACGTTCACCCATTGCCTCGAAAGGTTGGATAGCTTTGGTAATAAAAATTTGTCCGTCCACGATTGTCAGGTCAGCACCTTTTTCTATTAAATTATTATGTAAAATTGTGGCCGTATTTTTTGGCTCAATATAGCGCACGGAGCGTTCTAGCCCTTTCAAGATTTTTTTAATTTCTAAACCATAGTTGGCACGGACGTTGCCGTCTATAGAAAAATTTATCTTTCCGGCAGTTAGATGTTCGTTAAGAAATTGAGCTAATTCCTCGGGAGTATTTCTTATATCAATCAATTGGCCTATCTTTATTGTTCCACCCAGGTTATCCATTAGAATTTTAGCATCGAATTCTTCCGATAAATTAATAATAAGGTACTTGTCTTTTTTAATTTCCCAATTTAAGATATTATTTTTTTCACGTTCAAAAACCGCCTTTATTTCGGCGGCGGAGAGTAGGGGCTCACGGCCCAAAACAAAAAGCCAATAATTATTTGACAGGTTTTTTAATTGAGGTGCTGGTGCTGTTTTCATAATTAATAAATATATTCCTAATTTTATCCGGCACGACTATTCCAATATTCTTATTTTTTACTAGTTCGCGCGCCTTATCATAGGCCTTGTCGTCGACGATGTCAATATCTGTTCCCGCGTTAATTATCCCAATAGCTAAAGTATTGGAAAGGGTGTTGTAGATATTTTGGTATATAAAAAAGGCAAAAAATAGAGCCATACTTAAGATGAGACCGGTGGCCACAATATATATAAGCCGCCAGATGGCTATTCTACTCATTCGATATTTTTTACCTTTATTATTTGTTGACATATATTCCTATGCTAATATGTAGATTGGCATCTCGGCCAATATTATTACTGGTGCGATCAAAAATTGGGGTTAAGGATATTTTGTTAATGTTTATAAAATAATTGTTATTTTCTAAATCCGCCAGATATTTTAAGATTTTTTGATAATCTCCGCTAATGAGTAAGGATATTTCCGCTTGTTGACCGGTGATATTATCTAAATTTGAGTTTTCTATCTTTTGAGTTAAACCATTTTGACTGGCAATATTCTCCAAATCAGTAATCAATTTTAATTCATCACCTTTTCTAAAGATATGACTTTCAAAACCAAGTACCTCCTCTTTTATATCGCGGGCTTTTTTGAGGGAAGAGCGTAGATTTTTAGCATTTTCATACTTTGTTTCCAGATAGCGTAATAGATTTTCCGTATCACGGTTCATTCCTCTGATCTTTTGAACAGTAGGCCAAATAATGACGGCGGAAATAGTTAAAGCCAGTACGGCCAGTACACCGACGCTGATCATCATCTTTTTTTCTAAGGAGGTTTTCATAGGGTAGTAGTAGTTTTTTGTGGAGCAGGAGTGTTTTTCACGGTAGGCATCTTTATTTTTGCCGTTATCTCGAAATTTATGTTTTCTTTTTGAAAAAATTGAGAGGTCGGAGCCACCACATTATCCAACCAAGAAATGTTTTTTAATATTGTTTGGTAGTTTAGAAGAGAATTCCTGTTTTTGGCTGTTCCAGAAATAACCAGGTCCCCACTATCTCTTTCAAAATTTATTGCACTAATTACAATATCAGCAGGGGTAGATTTAAGAAGTTCAAAAAATTTGGGAGTGGTAGTCGCATAATTTTGCCCGGCCAAATTAATATCTCTGTTTGTCTTGTTAATTACCCGTATTTCTTGAGCGTAAGATCCATATTCTTTGTTTACTGAAATTGCACTTTCTGACAGATTGTTGAATTGATTAATTAGGATTGTCCAACTCCATAGTAAAAAGATAGCAATAACGGCGACGACAAAAGTAGCTAATTCCAGGATATTTTTGATAAATATAAAACTCATCAGTTCGTTGATGCCTTTTCTCTTGGCCGGTGATAATAAATTTAAGTTTAGTGCCATCATAGCTAAAATGGATTTTGTATGGCTCGTATAGCGAGTCCGATAGCTGAAGACCAGGCAAGTCCCTTAATTCTCTCTTTCTCTCCGTAAGTGGGGTTGTATAAATTTTTCCAAGCATTACCCGGTCGGGCAGATATTTTAAGCTGGCGTGAGATAATGCTTGGTAATTCCCTAGTAGCCGAAACTCCGCCACAAAGAGTAATATGGGTGATGGGGTTGGCTTTAGAGAAGTGGCTCTGATAAAATTCTAAATACTTTTTTATACTAACAATTAATCCATCAGTGATTTCTGCCACAATTTTTAAATATTTTATGTTATTTTCATCAAAAGCGATTCCGTTTTTAATTTTTAATTTTTCCGCTTCTTCGCGATCAATATTTAGACCTTGAGCAATGGCGGTGGTGAGAATTTCTCCAGAGAAATCAATGTTAGTGCTGAATTGTAAGGTATCGTGGTCGTAGATAATTAAACAAGATCGAGTGGCGCCCAGATCAAGTATCGCCCTAGCCTGTCCAGTATAGTCTTTATTAGCTGTTACCATGGAACGGGCGATGGAAAGCGCTTCTACCTCTAAAGCCACCGGTGTTAGGCCGACGCTCTCTAGTAGATATGTATAAGAATCAGAGATAACTTTTGGTACCGCTCCCAGTGATACCTTGGAATTTTCGCCGTCATTGTTTAATAGTTGCCAGTCTAGGTGTGCCTCTTCTAAATCAAATGGCAGATGTTTTTTTGCTTGGAAAAATACATCATCTTCCGTTAAATCTTGTGGGGCAGTATCTATTTCAATAAGTTTTAAAAAAGTTTTTGGTTCTGGCAGATCTGCCACTACCCAAGGTGAGTTGATTGGTTTTAGTTCGCCTTCTTTTCCTAAAATATGTAAAAGTTTTTTGCGCACGTTCTCCGGCTGCTGTATCTCCCCGTTAACTATATATCCGGGGGGTAATTTAAGTGTGCGCATTTCCTTAATTTTGTAATAATCCTCCAAACCAAATTTAGGATGAAATTTTATTCTCCTACTTTTTGATAACTGAATTAATTTTATAGATAAATCCCCGATGTCCAGGCCAAAAGCCCCGGAAAAAGGATTGCTAAAAAGCATATTTAGAAACTTTGTGCCAAAGAATACATTGGCATAATAACGGATACGGCAATGCCCGCCACGCCTAAACCCATAACCAGGATTATAACTGGCTCAATAATAGTAGAGAAGTTTTTCATGGTAGTATCTACCTCATTGCCAAAATATTCAGATAATTCCTTGAGCATATGTTCGGTTTGACCGGTTTCTTCACCCACCATAATCATTTCCGTTACCATCGGTGGAAATGTTTTTGGGAAATTAGACAAGATAGATGATAATTGTTCACCTTTTTTAAGTGATTCAGCGGTGGATAATAGATTTTCTTTGTAAATTACATTACCCAATACATCAGAAGAAATACCAACAGCATCGATGATGGGAATAGAACTTTCTAAAAGGGAAGAGAGTGTTAGAGTAAAACGGGCTAAATTAACTTTTTTGATAATCGGTCCGGCGATTGGCAGATGAAGGTTTAAATTGTGTACAAATTTTTTAACCGGCGGTTGAGCGTATAGTTTTTTAATAATATATGCCAGTAGAATCAAGGCGGCTAGTACAATCAAACCAATGTAGGTTGTAAAAATAATTTGTCCGTAATCGGTAATTTTGACCAATATCCTAGTAGAGAGTGGTAGTTCAGCATTAAATTCCTTAAACATGATCATAAGTTTTGGTAGGACAAATACCACGACTTCTATAGCAATGGCGATCATGGCTATCATGACGATGGATGGATAAATTAATGCCCCGCGAATTTTAGACATTAATTCTTGAGTTTTTTTCATTTGATTATGAATTTCTCCTAAGGACTGCTCCATTTTACCAGCTGATTCACCGGCGGCAACCATGCTGACATAAATTTTAGGAAAAACCTTTGGATATCTGGCCAGGGCTTCACTAAGCTGTTGTCCTTTTTCAACCTCTTCTTTTATCTCACCGATTATATCTTTTAATTTTTTGTTTTCAATTTCCTGATTCAATATTTTTAGCGCGCTTACAATAGGCAATCCGGAGTTAGTCATTATTTGCAAATGGTGGATAAAAAGGAGTTTCTGTAAAAAAGGGATACGGGAAAAAATATTGGAAACCAAATCATTTAGTTTTTGTTCAAAAGGGGACAGTGGTTTGGGGGGTTGTTTTTTTGATTTGTCGGGCATAATTTTATTCCTTTGTTACTCTCAATATTTCATTGATAGTAGTCACTCCGTTTTTAGCTTTGATTAGTCCATCTTCTAACATCGTCATCATGCCATGCTCGCGAGCATAAATTTTAATATCATCAGCGGTGGCATGCTCATTAATTTTTTTGGTTAAGCCCTGATCAATCTCAAGTACCTCGTAGATGCCCATGCGTCCTTTGTATCCGGTCATACCACAGCGGCGACAACCCTCGCCGGCGTAAAAGATAATCGTCTCCAATTTTTTTTCTTCTTCCTTCAGTTTTACGTCATTATCTTTAAAAAGTTTAAGTAACTTTTCTACATCAAATACCTTAGCCAGTTCAGTGGCGCTCGCCTTATCTAGTTTGTATTCCTTTTTACAAAATGGACAGATTTTACGTACCAATCGTTGAGCAACGATAATATTGGCGGTGTAGGCCACTAAGAATGGCGGTACACCCATATCGATTAGACGGGGCAGGGTAGTAGGGGCATCATTAGTATGCAAGGTGGAAAGTACCAAATGGCCAGTCATGGCCGCATGGATAGCAATTTCCGCGGTTTCTTGGTCGCGGATTTCACCGACCATGATAATATTTGGGTCCTGGCGTAAAAAGGCGCGTAATCCAGTGGCGAAGGTAAAGCCAACTTTAGGGTTAATTTGGCTTTGGTTGACCCCCGGCATACGGTATTCAATAGGGTCTTCAATGGTAGAGATATTTACCCCGGGTTGGTTTAAAATACCTAAAATTGAGTAAAGAGTAGTCGTTTTACCCGATCCAGTAGGGCCAGTGACCAAAATCATGCCGTGCGGTTTTTTAATTGCCGCAGATATCATTTGGCTTGTTTTAGGCAAAAATCCGAGCGCATCCAGTGGAACTGGCTTGGTTCCTTCGTGTAAAATACGCATTACCACCTTTTCACCATCATAGACAGGGATAATAGACACACGGAAAGCCAATTTGTCGTCTTGAAGTTGAATTTTAAAGCGTCCATCCTGGGGAATCATGTGTTCATCTATCTTTAAGTTAGCCAAAATTTTGATTCTGGCCATAACACCGCTTTGAATGGTTTTAGGTAAGGTCATTACCGGCTTTAGTACGCCGTCTATGCGATAGCGTATAGACATTTCTTTTTCTCCGGGTTCGATATGAATATCCGAAGCGCCCTCATAGACCGCATGTTCCAAAATACTGTTCACGATATTGATGATTGGCACCTCTTCTGCCGCCTTTTTAAGATCCTTAGCACTAATTTCGCCGCTTCCTTCTTTCTGAACAATCAGCAAATCCTCCTCCAATTCCGCATGGTAACGGCGTAGGGCATCTTTGAGGTCACCAGGTGATGTGATATTCACTTTTGGCTCCAGACCGGTCTTACGGCGGAGAAACTCTATTGTTTGTATGTCTGTCGGGTCGGTCATAGCCAGTTTGAGCTCGCTTTTATCCTTGTCAAAGGCAATTACCTGGTGGGTGCCGGCTACTGGGCCGGGTATCATGTTAAGGATATCCTTTTTAATTTCGCGCCCTTTTAGTGCTACATAGGGTACGCCAAAGAAATCAGCTGCTTTTTCGTAGAGAACGGCTTCATCCAGGACATTATCACTCACCAGTACTTCCTCTAGGGTTTTCTGGGTATTTTTTGCCTTGGTTTGGGATGCCTTCATCGTCTCGGAATCAATGCCAAAATCGTATTTTTTTAGTATTTCCTTTAGATTATTTGGGGATAGCATAATATGTGCAGTAAATATTACTTCAATGTAAATATTATACCATATATCAGGTATACCAGACAGGGGGATAACGCTACTGTTGACTTTTTTAATAAATGTGCTAATATATACCCGTTATTAATAGACCTTCGCTTTACCTTTGCCCCGCTCCGGTAGAGGTAAAATTCATATTTTCATTAAATATTTTATTGTAGTTATGAAGAAATACGAATTATTATTGGTTTTGCCGGGTACTCTGGACGAAAAAGAGGCCGAGGTGAAGTCGATAGAGATATTAAATTTAGTAAAGACCGTTAGCGCCGATGCCGAATTAAACGTTTTAGGAAAAAATCGTTTGGCCTACGCCATTAAGCAGATTCGTTATGGATATTTTTATACCATAGTTTTCGGCGCCGAAGCAGATGGTTTAAAAACTATTCAGGAGAAAATTGGTTTGATGAGAGATATTTTGAGAGGCATTATCAGTGTATATAATCCAAACTGGTCAGCCAATCAAAAAATTTCCTATACCACTAATGAGTCAGGTGTCACTACCATGGCCCAGGATGAGGTTACGGCAAAACCGGTTGCAGAAACTAAGCAGGTGGATTTGAAAGACATTGATAAAAAATTGGATGAAATTTTGGGTGGCAGTATCATTTCCGGAATATAATTTATAAACTGTATTAAATAATATGGACCTCAATCGCGTTACACTCATAGGAAATATGACCCGCGATCCGGAATTGCGCAGCTTGCCAACGGGGAAATCAGTAGCCACTTTTAGCGTGGCCACCAATCGTGTTTGGACTGACGCCAATGGACAAAAGCAAAAGCAGGCCGAGTTTCACAACATTGTGATGTGGGGAAAGTTAGCTGAAATAGCTAATCAATATCTACGCAAGGGCCGTAAGGTCTATGTGGAAGGCAGATTACAGACTAGAGATTGGACCGGACAGGATGGCGTAAAGAAATATCGCACTGAAATAGTGGCTGACAATATGATTATGTTGGATGGTGGAAGAGGGGCGGGCGATGGAGCCAGTACAGTTTCAACTAGCGGTGGGTCGGCCGATGGCGGGGTATCCTATCAGCCAGTAAGTGAAAATACTCCGAGCAAAGAAATAGTTGAAGAAGAGATAAAAGTTGAAGATATTCCATTTTAAAAATAATTTAATCTAAACTATGTTGAGGTCAAATAAGAGTAACAACACCGTAGAACAAAAAGCCAAGGCCTGCTTTTATTGTGTAAATAATAAAATGTCAGTGGATTATAAGGATATTGCCAATTTGCGCCGTTTTGTTTCTTCCTACATGAAGATCGCTCCGCAGAGGAGAAGCGGCTTGTGTGCCAAGCATCAGCGCCAGGTGGCCAATGCCATAAAACGCGCTCGCCAGGCCTCTCTGATGTCCTATATCGCCAAATAATTTTTGTTTATAATAAAAAATAACGCGGTACACCATCAGGTGTATCGTGTTTTTTTAAAACTATGTCCAACTGGTCGGATCTAAAGGACAATCCGCGCCTAAAAAAAATATTTGAACAGCGAATAGAAATTATTAAATTGATTCGCGAGTTTTTTTGGTCCGAAGGTTTTGTTGAGCCGGAGACGCCGATGGCAGTAAAGTTAGCTGGTCAAGAGCCATATTTGAATCCGGTTCCGTTAGAATTTCATGACCCTCAGGGCAAGTCGTATAATTTTTATCTGCGCACTTCGCCAGAGTATTCCTTAAAAAAGTTATTAGCCGCCGGATGGAATAAAATTTTTGAAATCGGTAAATGCTTTCGCGATTACGAAGATTTTGGTGGAAGGCACAACACAGAATTTACCATCATCGAGTGGTATAGAGCACCGGGAACACTGGAAAATATTATGGACGATACGGAAAATTTATTTAAATTTATAGCCAAAAAAATTGGCAAAGGGAAAATAAATTATCAAGGGAAGCAGATTGATATTTTAAAAAAATGGGACAGGATGAGTATGAAGGAAGTGTGGCAGAAATATGTTGGAGTAAATTTAGATGAATATTTAGAGGTAAAAAATATTAAAAAATTAGCTAAGGAAAAAGGATACCAAATTGAAGACCAAGAACCGTATGAGGATATTTTTTATAAAATATTTTTGAATGAAATTGAAAGCAAATTGGGCGTAGATAAGCCGGTGATAGTATATGACTATCCAACGCAAATGTGTTCTTTGTCCAAGTTGTGTACGGATCAAAGATATGCCGAAAGATTTGAGTTATATATTGGTGGTCTTGAATTAGCTAATGCTTTTGGCGAATTAACTGATGCTAAAGTTCAAGAAGAAAAATTAGAACAAGATAAAGAGCACAGAACGAGGATGAACAAGCCAGTTTGGTCGGTTGATCCGGACTTTATTGCCGCTCTACGGTCCGGTATCCCAGAGGCGGGGGGTATTGCCTTGGGGGTAGATCGTATGGTATTATTATTCACCGAGGCGAGGGACATCAATGAGGTGATATTCCAATCAATAAATGATCAAATAAATAAATAAAGTATATATAATATGGCTTCAACAAATGAAATTCGCAAAGGGGTGGTTATTAAATCCCAGAATGGCTTGCATGTTGTGGTTGGTGCCGAGCATATCAATCCGGGCAAAGGCGCAGCTTTTGTACGCGCGCGCATGAAGAGCTTGGCCAACGGCAAGGTAGTCGAGGTTACATATAAGACCAGTGAGACGGTAGATATTGTGAGCGTGGAATTCCAGACTATGCAGTATCTATATAAGACCGGTGAGAATTTCGCTTTTATGAATATGAATACCTACGAGCAGATCGAGATGAATGGCGATTTAATTGGCGACGATGCAAAATACCTGAAAGAGGGCTTGGAAGTTATTATCGGTTTGTATGAAGAAAGACCAGTGAGCATTCAATTGCCGAAAAAAGTGCAGTATAAAGTAGTGGAAGCCCCGCCTGCAGTAAGAGGAGATAGTGCATCTGGTAATGTGACCAAAGAGATAAAATTGGATAATGGCCTAACGGTATACGCTCCGATATTTATTAAAGAAGGCGAAGAGGTTTTGGTGAATACGGAGACAGGGGAATATAGCGCTAGGGCGTAGAAAAAATTAAAAGTAAATAAAAAACAACTGATTTAGGTCGGTTGTTTTTTGTTAGAGCGGGTAAGGGGAGTCGAACCCCTGTCACCAGTTTGGAAAACTGGGATAATAGCCGTTATATGATACCCGCATTTTTATAGAAAAATTATAACCCAAGAATCCCCAAAAGTCAATATATACTATTGACTTTGGCTGATAGAAATGATACTATGGCGGCACGGTTGGTAGCCATTATCAACCGCTAATTTACTTAAATATTCAGCTATGCTTTTAAATAGCATGCCCAATATTTTAGACGGCGACGACGAAGAAAATTTAGATGAGGATGAAAAGGATGAGATGGAAGGAATGGGGATAGAAGGTGAAGAGGGGGCGGACGACGAGGACGAAGAGGAGGAGGATAGTATGAATGGTTTAGATTATAGTGAAAAGGAATAAAGAAAAAATCCCGGATCAAACCGGGATTTTTTAATTGTAGTGCATCGCCCCGCCGCCGTCCCGAAGGATCAAGCGACGGGGCTCCGCCCTAGATTCATGTGTGTCTCCTCTCTCTCCAGTTGGAAAATTTAATTGCCAACATACCGCCTATAGCGCTGCCAGCGCCGTAGGAAAAGATATGAGTGATTTCGTGGGGGTTGAGTGAGGTTAGTGAGACGAACCCGTATGTGGCGTAGGCGTTGACCATAGTGATAAGACCGCCTAGAAGGGGGTCTTTTTTGTTAGAGGCCATTGCCCACAGCGTGGCCAGACCCCACTCCACCAGGCCAACCGCGAATAGACCGGTGGGCCGGTAGACGCCGTCGGAGAAGATGCTCCATACGGCAGAGGAGAGAGTGACGAGCAGAAAAAGGGCGGTTAGGGCTTTCTTTCGTTTTGCCATGGTGGCAAAAACCTCCTTTGGCCGATCGCCCGCAGGCGCGGTCGAGTTGAAGAACTGTAGGTATTCTATTATTTCTCAGAAAGAAAGCAAGTTTTTGTTTTTTGATTTCCCTCATTTGCGATGGTATTTTTCAATCCCATAGCAATGGATGGGGGAAGGTCAGCGTGATTTTTTAATCACCTCCTTTTTTGCTGGTTCCTTCCCTCCCTCCTTGTAGCCCGTTGGGCTACCCAATCAAAGAGCTTCACCATCGGATGCCAAGCATCCGACTAGCTGCGTACCGGCATCTGCGTATATCGGCTTGTTGGTCCATGTATTTCCCAACCTGTTGGAGCACGGCTGGGGCGACACGGAGTTTCGCGAGATGTCCGCGGTATGTCCCACCCTTGAATTCCACTACCCCGGCGAGGACAGCCTCAAGGATGATCTTGGGGATGTTTCCGTTGCGGAGTTGAGGATTCTTACACAGTTCCTCCTCTACCTTCCGCTGACTCACCCATCCGCGATCACCCGAGGGTTCGGATGGTGCAGACCATTTCTCTATCGTCACAGCCACTTTCATGTGATCTGGGCTTATGGCGATGGGCGGTGTGGTTGAGGCCGACTGCAACTCAGGTTCAGGCGGCAGGACTGGCGGGGGTGGGGGTGGATCTGGATCAGGAGGTGTCGGTGTATTGTCAGACATCGCCGGTGCTTCGGGAGCCGGGGGTTGGAGGTTTCCCTTGGTCGGCGATGCCCGTAGAGGTTTGGGCATGTGAGGAACCAACACCGGCACTCCCCTCACAGGTCGCTTGGTTGCAAACTTGGGAGGTGTCAGTGCTACATCTGAAGGGTATGTGGAGAATCCTAGCACCTCAAGTCGATGCAGACCGGCTGGACTTAGCCGGTAGAGCCACCCTTTTTCCACACTCCTTTCTCTTTCCAGCCAACCGCCATCGACGGCAGTCGCTATCTGATGAGTCACCCAGACCCGTAGGTCTTCGCTACATTTGGTAAGGGGTTCACCTGCCAGGAATTCCACTAGTGCAGGGCCTTTGATCCAGCCGGTTGGGTTGAGCATGTGGGCGGCCATGGCCACCCTATGCACTGTGGTAGGTTTGGGCAGATGTTCCATCTCCAACGTTAGACGTCTCTGGCCTTCGTCGGTGAGGGTGTAGGAGGTATCGTCACCTTCTACAGAGTAGGAGAGCAGCCCAGCCCTACAGGCCGGCTGTAGTAGGCGGACGAAGAAGTGAGGAAGCGTCTCCTCCCACATCTTCGTGTTGAGGGCGTACTGTACGAAGGTCGTTTCAGAAGCACGACCCTCTCCGTTCATCACATTGGCGACCAACCACGTGATGAATAACTCACGATTGGCATCCATTGGCGTACCTCCCATTGTAGGTTGTCTGATCGATGGAGAAAGATTATCATTATTAATTTTTATGGTCAATGCATCTTTCATCAGTAATTAAAAAGTGGTAAAATATATGGCGTATGTTAAAGAAAAAAGAAAAAATTAAAAAAATATCAAAGGCCGGTAATATCAGTACCGGTCTGTCATCCAAAAAAGCATCTATTCGCCGCCAACAATTTGGTGATAATGTTTTGGTTGGCAAGAAAAAAATGAGTCCGGTTAAAGCTTTTCTAAATAAATTTAAAAGTCCGCTTTTAGTTCTTTTGATTATCGTTTCGGTTATCTCTATCGTCATGGGCGAGCACACGGAGGCCGTCATTATTTTAATAATGGTTTTAATTTCGGCGATTTTGGATTTTGTAAATACTCACAAATCAGAAAAAGCCGTAGAGAAATTAATTTCCAAAGTGGCGATCAAAGCTAAGGTTAGGCGTGATGGTAAGGATATTGATCTGTTGGTTAAAGAAATTGTCCCAGGCGATATTGTTATTTTGGAAGCTGGAAATATTGTTCCGGCCGATTGTAAGGTTTTGGAAGCCAAAGATTTTTTTGTAAATCAATCATCATTGACTGGCGAATCATTTCCTGTTGAAAAATATGTTTATAGCCCGTCTGATAAAACAGACGAAGATGCCAAGCGTGGAGATTTTGTGTTTTTAGGTAGCAGTGTAGTGACAGGTTTCGCCATAGTTGAAGTGGCGAAGACAGGTTTAAATACCCAGTATGGCGACATTGCTAAACGACTTTCGACGGCTGAGGTAGAGACAGACTTCGAACAGGGCATAAAACACTTTAGTTTTTTTATAATCCAACTTACCTTCATTTTAGTCACCTTTGTATTCTTTATTAATGCCATATTGGGTCGCGGAATTTTTGAGTCGTTTGTTTTTGCCCTAGCTATTGCCATTGGCCTAACCCCTGAATTATTACCAGTGGTAATTTCCGTCGCCCTTAGCCATGGTTCGTTATTGATGGCCAAAAAAGATGTTATTGTAAAGAATCTTTCCTCTATTCAAAATTTTGGCAGTATGACGGTACTGTGCACGGATAAAACTGGTACGCTTACGGAAGATAAGATTACCCTGATAAAATATGTAGACCTTTTTGGAGAAAAATCAGAAAAAGTTTTGTTCTTTTCATATTTAAATAGCATTTTTCACACCGGTGTTTCAAACCCATTAGATTTAGCTATTAAGCAGTTTAAACATTTGGATGTAAAGGACTACAAAAAAATAGATGAAATTCCTTTTGATTTTAATAGGCGAAGGATGTCTATCGTAGCGCAAGACGGTGGTAAAAGAATGCTCATCACTAAAGGCGCACCAGAAGCGGTTTTGGCCGTGTGCGAACATTATCAAAAGGGGGACAGTAGTTACAAATTAGACGAAAAATACCTAAGTGAGGCCAAGACGCAATTTGATGCCTTAAGCAAGGACGGCTTTAGAGTTCTGGCCGTGGCGATTAGAGAATTGGATGACAAAAACAAGGTGTATGAGAAGAGCGTAGAGAAAGGTATGACCTTCTTGGGCTTTACCGCCTTCTATGATCCTCCGAAAGCCACAGCGCCCGAGGCGATTAGAGAATTAGAAAAATTAGGAGTTAAGATAAAAATTATCACCGGTGATAGTGAAATTTTAACGGAAAAAATTTGTCGAGATATCGGTTTAAATGTTAAAGGAATTTTGATTGGAGTGGAAATGGATAAACTTAGCGATATGGAGCTACAGAGAAAAGTTGTTGCTACCACTATTTTTAGTCGGATCAATCCAGCACAGAAAGAAAGAATAATTTTAAATTTAAAACAGGCTAAATGTTCAGTTGGCTATTTAGGAGATGGCATTAATGATGCGCCAGCCTTACGCGCGGCTGATGTAGGTATTTCGGTGAATAACGCGGTGGATGTGGCCAAAGACACCGCGGATATTATATTATTGCGCAAGAGTTTGCGTGTCCTACGAGATGGCGTTGTGGAGGGTAGAAAAACATTTCAAAATACCATGAAATATATTTTTATGGGATTGAGTTCTAATTTTGGCAATATGTTTTCTATGGCGGCGATGCCTTTATTCGTTCCATTTTTTCCGATGTTGCCCCCGCAGATTTTGTTAAACAATTTGCTTTATGACATGTCACAATTTACTCTACCAACAGATCCGGTCGATGAACAGGATATACAGAGACCTCTACGCTGGGATGTTAGGTTTATCAGAAAATATATGTTGATTTTTGGGCCGATTAGTTCCATTTTTGATTTTTCCACTTTTTTTGTAATGTGGTATTTCTTTCATCCAGTCGTGGCGCAATTTCAGACCGCGTGGTTTATTGAGTCGTTGGCCACGCAGACATTTGTTATTTACGTCATTCGCACCAGAAAGATTCCGTTTTTGCAGAGTTCGCCGGGGCGGTGGTTGTTGTTTAGCACACTTGCCGTGGTTGGAATCGGTTGGATTATTCCATTTTTGCCGGTAGGACGACTGCTGGGATTTGAACCGCTGTCATTTGCGATGATGTGGGCAATCGCATTGTTGGTTGTAGCTTATTTATTTTTGGTTCAAGGGGTGAAGGTGTTGTTTTATAGGTACATTGTAAAAAAGGTAAAAAATGAGGTGTCGTGCATATAGGGATAGAATTAGATAAAGTTGAACATAATTGTACCATTGTGTATACTATTTATAGTATTAGTAATTGGTACGATATGAGGAATGATAAAGCAAAAGCATTTAAGCTGAGAAAACAAGGAAAAAGTTATCGCATGATTCAAAAAGAATTAAGTGTTTCTAGGAGTACGGTATCTGCTTGGTTTAAAGACATCGGGTGGTCAAATCGTATTAAAAAAGTATTAATAGAAAAAAATAAGCTTTCCCAAAGAAAAAGAATGAAAAAAATCGCGGTAATTGCTGGAGAAGAAAGATCAAAATTATATAAAGAGAAGAGAGAACAGGCGGTTGGTTTGTATGAGCAATTTAAAAATGATCATTTGTTTGTGGAAGGACTAATGGTGTATTGGGGAGAGGGGGATAATAGATTGGAAAATGGAAGAATTAGGGTTGCAAATTCCAATCCGATTATGCTTAGGTTGTTTAATCAATTTCTTAAAAAATATTTCTCCGAAATCTATCAACGAGCAAAAATGTATCTAATTCTTTATCCCGACCTAGATGAGGGTAAATGTAAAAAATACTGGTCGCGAATGGTTGGTATTCCACTTGACAAATTCTTTAAAAGCCAGTATATTAGGGGTCATTCAATTCATAGGCGGCTAGAGTACGGTGTGGGAAATATTATAATCAGTAGCCGGGGAGATAAGGAAATCATCCATACGTGGCTGAAATTAAAACAAAAAGAAGTAGAGCTTACGCGGGCGTAGTACAATGGTAGTACGCGTGCTTGCCAAGCATGATACGAGGGTTCGATTCCCTTCGCCCGCTCCAGTTTTTTTATCATCCCTACTAGGTAAAAATATATTTTATCGCGGGATAGAGCAATTGGCAGCTCGTCGGGCCCATAACCCGAAGGTTCCCGGTTCGAGTCCGGGTCCCGCAACAAAAAAGACACCCTTACTGGGTGTCTTTTGTGTTTTTGTTTTTTAACTATATTCCATCCTCGTTATTTTTGCACAGTTGGTTTTGATAGTAGTGGTCATACATTTCCCAAAAAGCCATGAAGAGCGCAGCGATGACGGGGCCGATTACTAAACCCGACACCCCAAAGATCAATAGCCCGCCCAAGGTGGAAAACAACACTATAATCGGGTGCATGGCCGTATCTTTTCCAATCAGGATTGGCCTAATTAGGTTATCGATAGTGGATATTACCAAAAATCCAGTGGCTAGTATAATAACACCCTGCCAGATATCGCCCGTTAATAACATAAAGATGCCAATCGGCAGCCATATAATACCTGTGCCAAAGGGTGGAATAATAGAGGCGGCGGCCATGATTATACCCCAAATGAGGAATCCCTCCATGCCTGTTAACCAGAAAAGTATTGCCCCCAGCGCGCCTTGTATACCACCCACAATAAGAGTGCCTTTCATAGTGGCACTGGCTGTGGAAGTAAATTTTTTGTAAAGTAATTTTTCATACTTATCTCCTAGTGGACAGAGATGCATAATGAATTTTAGCATCTTTTCTCCATCACGCACGAAGAAAAATAGGGTATAAAACATTAGGACAAATTTAACCAAGAATATTAAAGAGTTCTGTGTGATGGCTTTGGCGGCATTAAATACAAATTCGGCAATCATCTGCGAACCCTGAGAGATCTTTTCTGTCCAAAATTGTTTGTCGACATGCAGCTGAGTAGTATATGGATTATATCTTATCCAATTGGTGGTATTTTGCACCACCTCGCCTATTTTTTGGCTGTTATTATCAATGGTTCCATAGAACTGAACAGATTCGGCGACAACCAGACTGGCAATTAGGGTCAGAGGGATGATAATAACTATGAAAACAATTATTAAAGTTAAGGTCGAACTCAAGTTGGCATTTTTTAAATGTTTAATGATAAATTTATAAACCGGATGAAAAATTCCGGCGATGATGGCGGCCCAGAAAATGGGATAGGCAAAGGGGCGGATCATATATAAAAATATTGCGGTTACCGCGACAAGGAAGCCGAAGAAAATAATATGGCGGAGTTTGGCAAAGTCCATAAATATATCTTAAATTTATTATAAATATATTTTATCAAAAATATAGCGTTTAGACAATTGACTCGGTGGGTGATTCCGCTTCAATTTTTTTCACCCGCAGAATTTCTTTGAGCATTTGTCTAGAAACTACGCCAGTCGCTAATATACAAATGGTATATACTGCCGCACCGATAGCTATTGAAACTAAGATGTTCATTGGCTGTAAATAGTACACTATTGTTCCCATAACCGTACTGGACAGAGCAATTTTTATCCACGCGCCCCAATGAGGAATAAACCTTGCATAGTAGCCGGACATGATAAAAAGGAAAATACCGGCATAAATTTCTGAAAATAAGCTTACATAAGAAGCACCGATCGCTCCATAGCGCGGGATGAAAATAATGAAGCCGATGGTGCTCAAAATGGCATCACTTAAAAAAATCCACAAATATTTTTTTTGTTTTCCCATAGCAAGCAAAACATGCCCAAATACCATACCGAAAGAAATACCAATCATTTTCCAACCCAAAATAGCTAAAAATATACCGGAGCCGGCGAATTGTTGGCCGGCGACAAATTTCATAATCGGTCCGGCCAGTATTACTGTCCCGGCTGTAATTGGTAGAAGGCAAAGTGAAATTAAATTGAAACCCCATTGCAGGCGTTGGCGAAAATTTGCGGTGTCCCCGCGGGACCAGCTGTAGGTGATAAGTGGGAGCATCATACCCATCAGAAGCGCAGGAATCGGGATAATCGATTCTACTACGCGTGAAGCTGCACCATAGATGCCGACCTCTGACTGGGAGGCGAATAGAGGTAAGATCACCTTATCTCCTTGTAGATAAAAAGCATTAAAGATTACAGATAAGGCCACCGGCCACATTTTGTGCCAAATAGCTTTTGATATTTCTTTGTCAAAATAAAATTTTACCGGCTCACTTTTCCACCAGAGGTAAATAGTGTTTATCACTGAAGCCAAAGTCACCGCTATAATCACCGGCATGAAAACTGAATTGCCTCGGGCGAGTAAAAAAATACCAATCACTAAGGCTAGCCTTCCTAATACTTCGCCGGTGACCTGAATATGCATTTTCAATTTTACTTGATAATAGGCGGTGAAGATTTGAGTAAGGTAGATACAGAAAAACGACAGGGCTAATACAGCTGTGGCGATTTTGATCTCTATAGAATATGGGAAAAATAAAATAATGAGCGGAGTGAGGATATTGGCGATAAGAGCGGTAATAAAACGCCAGGTGAAAAAAGAATTGTAGAGGTGTTTTTTTTCAAACCGTGGTTCGGAAAGCATACTGGCCGCCACCACCGTAAAACCAAAGTCACTCAAAAGCCCGGCAAACTGCAAAAACCCGGTGGCAGTGATATACCAACCAAATTTTTCCGTGCCCAAAGCGCGGGTCATAAGCATCACGGCGACTACGCCAAGCGCGGTGCTTAGGCCTTTGCCGATGATTTGGGCGATTGAATTGTGGGCAATTTGTCGTTGGAGAGACATATAATTAGGATGACAGTAGTATATCATCCGTTGTCTCAACTTTCAATCGATGATATAATGATAATTACTCGACATTCTCTTCGTATAAAATACTATGAAAAAAAATACCAAACAGATAGCCATTTTTGAGGGTCAAAAAATTAGGCGGATTTGGGATGAGAAAACCGAGACATGGTATTTTTCGATTATTGATATTACGGCTGTTCTTACTGAGCAGCCCGTCTTTAAAAAAGCGCAGAGTTATTGGACGACACTAAAAAACCGCTTAAAACAAGAGGGAAATGAGTCTGTCACAAAATGTGACAAACTGAAAATGCAATCCGCGGATGGAAAATTTTATCTGACCGACGCCGCTAATGTGGAAACAATTTTGCGTTTGGTCCAATCGGTACCGAGTAAGAAAGCCGAGCCGATAAAACTCTGGCTGGCACGCGTGGGCTACGAACGGCTTCAAGAAATTACCGACCCGGAAAAGGCCTTAAACAGGTCAAGAATGTATTGGCAGAAGATGGGGCGTAGCGATAAGTGGATTCAGCAAAGAATGATGGGGCAGGAGATTAGAAATAAATTGACTGATTATTGGAAAAATAATGAGGTTCAAGAACAAAATGAATATGCGATACTTACGGATATTATTCATCAAGAATGGAGCGATTTAACGGTTAAGGCGCATAAAAATTTGAAAAATTTAAAAACGGAAAACTTACGCGACCATATGTCGGACGCGGAATTGGTTTTTACCGCGTTGGCGGAACTTTCCACACGTCAAATTGCGGAGACGATGGGATCAAAAGGTTTGGTGGAGAATAAAATACCGGCGAAAAAAGGCGGCCGTATCGCCAAAAATGCGCGGTTGGAGTTGGAACAAAAAACCGGTAAAAAGGTAGTGAGTGGAGGCAATTTTTTGCAGGGGCGCGAAAGAGGTAAAAAAATAGGTAAAAGTAATTAATAAATTATTATTCGTTCGGTCTGTCTGTCTAAAATGAAAGATAAATTTTGATTATGCGATATTTTAAAATATTTTTCTGTTTTATCTTGCTGGCTAGTTGTTTTTTTGGCCCTAAAAATGTTTTATCGGCTGATGTTACCATCGAACCAGAAATAATGGTTGGTATTTGGAAAACTAAGGACCCGGTCAAATTTAATTCTCCTTATGTGTATAACATCTTTGCAGGGGAGGAGTTGAAAGGTACTCTGCCCGCAGACGAAACAGCGGTTTTAAAATATACCGGTGGTATTTATTATCTAAAAAGCACCAGCCTAGATTTTAAGACAAAAGATTATTTGCGTTTAGCGCCGATAGATCCCTCCACATATTTTACCATCACCAATATGGTGCGGAAGGTCTCGGTAAAATCAAAACAAAACTATAATTCCTATCGTGGAGAGATGATTTACCGTTATTCACCGAAAAGTAAAATGCCATACATAATAAATAAGGTGGGGTTGGAATATTATGTGGCGGGAATCGGCGAGGCGTCGGATAGTTCACCGATGGAATTTTTAAAAGCCCAATTAGTAGCGGCTCGTTCCTATGCCTATACTAATATTAGCCCAACACATACCGAGAAAAATATGTTTGATGTTTATGGGAGCACCTACGATCAGCTCTATTTGGGATATACTTTGGAGGTTTCGCGCCCGAATGTTTTGGAAGCGGCAGCGAACACTTACGGCGAGATGGTTTTTTATGATAATAAACCGGTGGTGACGCCATACTTTGGTCGTTCCAACGGCAAAACAAAAACATGGAAACAGGTCTGGGGAGGTCAGGATAAACCGTGGATAAAAAGTGTAGAATGTATTTATGATAAGGGGAAAAAAGAATGGGGGCATGGCGTGGGGATGAGTACTCAGGATGCTACACAACGGGCCAAAAAAGATGGATGGACTTATGATCAAATTTTAGGATATTACTATACCGGGACTTGGGTGGAAAGATTATACTAGAGATATAAAAGTACCGAATTAGGTATTTAAAAAGCGCGTTTACCACGCGCTTTTGTTATATATATAATCTTCAGCTATTTTCTTCCGCTATGGAATGTTTTATCAGCAGAAGCGAAGTCCAAAAGCATTTGGCGTATATCGTGCGGATGTGACACATCGTGTAAGGTAAATTTTGGCATCGAGCCAGCTGTTTGTGCAGTCACATTTCCGTAATTGAAAATAGATCGAAAGATGCCTTTTACCTCCGAGGTGGCATCCTGAATTTGATATAAATCAACTTCCGCCACCGTGCGTCCAAAAAGTGATGATTGTTCAATGTCGATCATACGGTCGTTAGTGATGATAGTAACATCCAAATAAAATTCTATAAAATATGAATAAAAAAATAATAAAATTGATAGACAGTAGGTGCTGGCGAACAAAATAAGTAGGGGACGCGCCACTGGGCCGGTAATAAGGTTAGGGAAAATATTTAATATAAGGAAGTAAACACCAATTGGCACCAACGCGAGGCAGATAAAAAGAAAAATGGTTGGGACAAATGTTACCGGATGTCGGCGTAGGATATATAGTTTGTCCTCGTAGTTTTTTCGGTGGATGAAGTTATTGATGTTCATATTTTACATGTTAGGAAATTGTCCACTGGAAAAAAGGTTACCAATCCATTCGCTATTCCAGACCATCGCTTGAGTTTGCCAGTCAACATCTTTCAACAGCCACCAGGTGGCAAAAAAGACAAACACAGTTAGAATTAGTGTAAGGAATGTCACACAAAAACTGGTGAAGGTCATGGACCCGGTTTGTACGATGTGGGCGATATTAATAAAAGCAAAAATAGAGAAAATTATTAAAAAGAAAATGTATATAAAGAGGAAAATATATAGGGGCAAAGAAAACATAAATTATAATATTTCTAAACTATAACAAAGTTTGCATTTTAGGCGGCTCGAAACCTAAATGTGAGTAAGCCGCCGGTGTGGCGCGCCGTCCTCTTGGTGTTCGCTCCAAAAATCCCATCTGCATCAAAAACGGTTCGTAAATACTTTCAATCGTCTCCATTTCCTCCGCGATAGCGGCCGCAAGTGTATTCAATCCAACCGGCCCGCCGGCAAATTTTTCAATCATCGTTTTTAGCATTAGCCGGTCTATTTCATCGAGGCCGTATTGGTCTATCTGCAACATCTCCAACGCCTCGCACGCACTGTCGTTGTCTATTGTACCATTACTTTTTACTTCCGCGAAATCACGTAGTCGTTTTAAAAGGCGGTTGGCGATACGCGGGGTACGTCGGCAGCGTTCAGCAATGAGTGTGGTCGCTAGCGGGTGGATTGCCACATTCAAAATGCCGGCATTGCGATGAATAATTTTTTCCAGATCCGCTTGATCGTAAAAATTCAGGTGAAAAGTATGGCCAAAGCGGTCGCGCAGGGGACCAGAAAGCATGCTCATTTTAGTGGTAGCACCGATAAGAGTGAATTTAGCAAGGGGCATGCGAATCGTGCGCGCCGCCGGCCCACTGCCTAAAATGATATCTAGGGAATAGTCTTCTAGAGCGGGGTAGAGGACCTCTTCGATAGTCTTGTTCATTCGGTGAATTTCGTCTATAAACAACACGTCGCCCTCTTGCAAATTGGATAAAATAGCCGCCAAGTCACCCACTTTTTCTAAGGCTGGTCCGGAAGTCACCTTGATATTACCATTCATCTCTTTGGCAATGATATGTGCCAGAGTAGTCTTCCCTAGTCCCGGATTGCCATAAAGTAAAATATGTTCCAAAACATCGCCGCGTTTTTTGGCGGCCTCGATGGAGATGTTAAGATTTTGTTTGATTTGTTCCTGTCCGACAAAATCAACCAGTTGTTGTGGGCGCAGAGTAATTTCTATCATTGTTTCTTCATCGTTGGCTTCGGACTTGACTAGTCGTTCCTCATTTTGATTTTTTTCTTCCATAATGATACTATTTTATTATAGTAATAACTTAAAGTCAAAATTATGCCGGTGTTTGAACAAGAACAAGAAAGTGAAATTCGTCGCCGATCATTTGAAAGTGCGGAAGTCGAGGCGGAAAACAAAGAAAAAGGCAACGAAGACCTAGAAAAGAAAATGGGTGCAAAAGAGAGGGTAGAGAAGGTTTCACACGAGGTTCGTAATACTCAACAGCAGATTCAGCATATCATGGCTAATATGCAGCAGGTACTAAAGGCTGTACAGGCGATCAGGGTCCAGTTGGGTTTGGCTGGTGGTAGTGTACCCTCGGTGGAGCGCGACGAAAAGACTTTGGAACAATTAAAGAAAAAATTGACAGGTTTGAATAGTCAGCTGGCAGATTTGCGAGTGGCTTTAGAGCAAGAGGAGGCGCGGAGTGTCAAGGAAGACCGCCCCGATTGGAATGCCGATGCTATAGCAGAAGAAGCCAAAAAAATAACGGCAAAAATATTACTAGATTTGGGTTTAAAAGAGTAGTAATTATTCGTTTAGTTTTTTCATGTGGATAACTCAAGGGAGGGGTTGTCATTTTTTGGTTTTTTCACTAAGTTAAGACATTTGTCAGGTAAATTTTACGGTGGTATAATACACCCTTGCTAAACTAATTAATTTATCAACCATTCAATTATTTAATTCCTATGTTCCAGAAAATAAAGAAACGAGACGGCCGCATGGAGAAGTTTGATGCGGAGAAGATCACAAAGGTACTGGCGCGTGCCGGTGCGGCTATGGGCGAGTTTGATGAAAAAGCAGCTCAGCGTCTTACTGTTAAGGTTTTGAATGTGGCAGAGGATCTGATAAAGGGTGCTCCAACAGTGGAACAGATTCAAGACATCGTAGAAGAGGTCTTATTGTCTTCGGCCTATAAAAAAACCGCCAAGGCCTACATCCTGTATCGCCAACAGCATAACCAAATGCGTGATATTTCGGATTTGGAGAATGTAAATTTGGTAGAGCAATATTTGAAGCAGTTGGATTGGCAGGTCAATGAGAATAGCAACATGACCTTTTCCCTTCAAGGCCTGAATAACTATATTTCCTCTGAAATCAGCAAGGTTTATTGGCTCAACAAAATTTATCCGATAGAAATTAAAGAGGCGTATCTAAATGGTGATTTTCATATCCACGATTTGAATATTCTTTCGGTATATTGCGTGGGTTGGGACCTATTTGATTTACTGAAAGAAGGTTTTCGCGGGGTACCGGGCAAGATTGAAAGCAAACCGCCAAAACATTTTAGAAGCGCCTTGGGACAGGTAGTGAATTTTTTCTACACATTACAAGGAGAGGCGGCCGGTGCTCAGGCCCTGTCGAATTTTGATACCCTCCTCGCGCCATTCATTCGTTACGATAATTTGGATTATGAAAGCGTAAAACAGGCCCTTCAGGAATTTGTATTTAATATCAACGTGCCGACGAGGGTCGGCTTTCAAACTCCTTTTACAAATATCACCATGGATTTGAACGTCCCGAGCTATTATGCCGACCAGCCGGTGATACTGGGTGGTAAACCGCAAAAGGAGACCTACAAAGAGTTTCAGAAGGAAATTGATATTTTAAATAAGGCCTTTTTTGAAGTAATGACCGCCGGCGATGCTACCGGGCGCGTGTTTACCTTTCCGATTCCGACATATAACATCACCAAGGATTTTGATTGGGATAATCAAAATTTGAAAGGATTATGGGAGATGAGCGCCAAATACGGCATCCCATATTTTTCCAATTTCGTAAATTCTGACATGAAGCCGGAAGACGCGCGCAGTATGTGCTGTCGTTTGCGTATAGATAATCGCGAGCTGAAGAAACGTGGAGGCGGGTTATTTGGTGCGAATCCATTGACCGGATCCATTGGTGTCGTCACCATCAATTTACCGCGTTTGGGATACACAGCTCAAAATGAAATTGAATTTTTAGAAAAGTTGGAACGCTTGATGATGATGGCCAAAAATAGTCTAGAGATAAAAAGAAAAGTGTTAGAAAAATTGACGGAAAAAAATCTTTATCCGTATGCTAAATATTATCTGCGCAATATCAAAAAGCGCTATGATAGTTATTGGAAGAATCATTTTTCCACCATTGGTTTGGTGGGTATGAATGAGGCCTGTTTGAATTTAATTAAGGATAATATTGGTAGTGAAAAGGGCCATGCTTTTGCCCTGCGCGTAATGGATTTTATGCGTAAAAAATTGGAGGAATTCCAAAATGAAACCGGCCATATATATAATCTGGAAGCTACCCCGGCCGAAGGGACATCGTATCGTTTGGCCAAACGAGATAAAGAAAAGATGCCTGATATCATTTGTGCCAACGAAGAAGATTACAAAAAAGGTGCCGCTCCGTTTTATACCAATTCCACGCAGTTGCCGGTGAATTATACCGACGATGTATTTGAAGCCTTAGATTTACAGGATGATTTGCAGACAAAATATACCGGTGGCACGGTTGTACATATCTTTGTGGGTGAAAAATTAAAGGATGGCACAGTGGTAAAAAATATGGTGAAGAAGATTTGTGAAAAATATCATTTGCCATATTTTACTTTCAGTCCGACCTTCAGTGTTTGCCCGTCGCATGGCTATGTAGCCGGTGAACATTTCACCTGTCCGGTGTGCGCGGAAAAGTGCGAGGTCTATTCACGTATTGTGGGATATATCAGACCGGTGAATCAGTGGCATCATGGCAAGAAAGCGGAGTTTAAGATAAGAAAGACGTTCAAGGTTGTATAATATATTCAATCTGGTAGGATAGAGGGGCGAATTTCGCCCCTTTTTTATTCCAATTTAATCTATGCTCTTCGGTGGCTTCCAGCGGTTTTCTATGATTGATTATCCGGACAAGGTTTGCTCCATTGGCTTTACCCAAGGGTGTAATTTTCGTTGTCCGTATTGTCATAACCCCGAATTGGTGGAGCCGGAGCAGTTTAACGATGCTTTAGAAGAGGCCAAAATTTTATCTTTTTTAGAAGAGCGAAAAGGTAAAATTGATGGAGTCGTAATTACCGGTGGCGAGCCTACGATTCACCGTGACATACTAGAATTTATCAAAAAAATTAAGGAGATGGGTTTTTTGGTGAAGCTGGATACGAACGGTACCAATCCGGAAATTTTAGAGGAAATTATTCAAGCCAACGCGGTTGATTACATCGCTATGGATATCAAAGCCCCAGAATATCGCTACACGGAAATCGCCTGCGCACCGGTGGATATTGAGAAGATTAAAAAAAGTATTGATATTATAATGGCCTCCGGAATACCGTATGAATTTAGAACTACGGTAGTCAGTTCGCAATTAAAAAATGAGGATATAATAAACATCGCGCGAATGATCTCTGGCGCGCGGCTGTATGTATTACAGAAATTTTTACCAACCAAGGCGATCAATATAGAATATCTTCAGGAAGATACTTATTCGGATGAAGAATTTGAAAAAATTAGAGTATCTTTGAGCGGGTTGGTGGGGGAGTGTGTAGTAAGATAATTAATTTTGAATTGATAATTAACAAAACTCCCCGATTTTTTCGGGGAGTTTTGTTAATGTGGTCCAGGTGGGAATCGAACCCACATGCCTTGCGGCACAGCATTTTAAGTGCTGCGTGTATACCAGTTCCACCACTGGACCATTCGTGTGTCTATAATATTTCTAAATTTTTTATTCGTTTGAAAACTATATCTCGTGTTATTAATTTTCCGCCATTTAGCATGGCCGTTGCCGCGATAATTGCATCGGGTGTTTTTAATCGATAATCTCGGCGGAATTCGGCGGCTTTATGCGCTACTACGGAATCAACAGGTAAAATATAGATTTGGTTTAGCCACAGATTAATCCTAATTTTATCCTCCTCGGTTAAATTTGCCAAACTAAACAGCTCCAGTTCTGTAATGGTAGAGATTACAAAGTTTTCATTGTTGGAGCGTAATTTATCGATCAAGTCAGTTGTTTGTTTTTGTCCTTCAAAATAATAAATTACCGCGTTGGTATCTAAAGTTATCATAACCACTCGCTTCTTAATTTCCGTTGCAGTTTAACAGCTCCATTTTTTGTTTTTTTCTTACTCCACATACCCTTTATCTCCGTCCAGATGTTGCTTTGACGCGCGGATAATATAATATTTTGCCAAATCCGAATATTGGGGGTCTGTTTTTTAGTTCTATTAATTTTTGTCACTACCAAATTCATATTTTTTTGCTTATTTTATTTGATATAAATATATCATAAATACATCAAAAAAGCAAGAGTGTGTCCGGCCTCTTTTTGTGGTATAATATCCTTAATGAAAATAAAAAAATATCAAAACGGGTTTACTTTAATTGAGGTTCTCGTCGCCGTGGCCGTGTTTTTGATTTTTTCCATTGGCGTATATAGTGGCATCAACATGATTTTTAAAGTTGTCTATCAATCGCGCATGCGAATTCTCGAGACCTCTATCTTAAGCGAGGAATTAGAAACTGTGCGCAATCTGGCATACGACGATGTTGGCATTGTCGGTGGTTTACCAGTAGGTGTTTTACAACATGAAAAGACAGTAAATAGAAATAATAAGGATTTTACAGTTGTCACTACTGTTAGGAATATCGATGACCCATTTGATGGGGTTTTGGGTGGAGCGCCCAATGATACTTCCCCCGCCGATTATAAGTTGGTGGAAATATCCGCCATTTGTCAGGGCTGTGTTCAGACCGTACCGGTAATCTTGAGCACCACCATCGCCCCAAAGAGTTTGGAGGGCGCGAGCGAAAACGGTGCCCTGTTTATCACCGTCTTTGATGCTGACGGCCAGCCGGTGCCGGGTGCCAATGTACATGTAGTAAATAGCGCTCCAGAGCCGGATCTGATAGTTGATGATATTACTGATGTCGGTGGGATGCTTCGTATTATTGATGCTCCTACCGGTACCTTAAGTTATCGAATGACCGTCACTAAGGATGGGTATTCCACTGACCAGACAATTTCTGGAGTACCGGGTACGCCAACCAAACCACCGTCCACTGTTGTCACTCAGGCCATTACGGATATCAGTTTTTCGATTGATCGTTTGGGAAGTTTATTGGTTAAATCCATTGATTCCGCGTGTGCCGCCGTGGGTAGTGTGAATTTTTCATTGCGTGGAGAAAAATTGATTGGCACCAATCCCGCGACATACAAATATGATCAAAATTTTTCTACCAATGCCGGCGGAGAAAAGAATTTTGCAACAATGGAATGGGATAAATATCATTTTGCCGTTGATGGTGCTTATGATCTGGTGGGTTCGGTACCGATGCTACCACTAAATTTGACCCCAGGCTTAATTCAGGAGGTGTCATTGGTGGTTCGTCCGCACACTGCCAATTCTTTTTTGGTGAAAGTACAGGATGCCGGTACTAAATTACCGTTATCTAATGCCACGGTGCATCTTTCTAGTGCCACCTACGATAAAACCATAGTCACCGGTTTGGGATATTCACGTCAGACGGATTGGTCAGGCGGGAGCGGTCAGGTGGACTATGTCGATGAAGGAAAATATTTTTCGGATAATGGTACCTTAGATATTAATTCACCGTCCGGCGATGTTAAATTAAAAAAAGTCGGAGGCCATTATCTAAATGGTGGTTGGCTCGAATCGTCAACCTTTGATTTTGGTGAGCCGGTAAATTTTAGCAACATCATCTGGGGGCCATCGGCTCAATTGGCACAGGTGGGAGCGGAGCCGATTACGTTTCAAATAGCGACTAGTGATAGCGCCACGCCGGCCAGTTGGGATTTTGTTGGACCGGACGGTACTGATGCTACGTATTATAATTCCGAAAATACTCAGATTGGGGTTGTTCATAATGGGAAGAGGTACCTGCGATACAGGGTATTTCTGAATACCGCCGATGATGGTTTTACACCAACGCTGTCTGAGGTCGCCTTTACGTACACTAATAGTTGCACCCCACCTGGGCAGAGCTTTTTTAGCGGTTTGGTTGCTGATACCTATACATTAGAAGTGAGCCGAGCAGGATATATTACTAATAATGGAACCGTAGAAGTGGTGGACAAAGGAGAGGCCATTGTTAATTTGTCGGTGGTTGAGTAAATTTAAATATGTTAAATAAAAGAGGATTTACATTGGTAGAGGTTTTAGTCGCCATGGGTATTACCATTTTAATTACCGGCGGGATTGTATCCATTTTTTTGTATAGTATTAAATCTAACAAGGTTGTCTGGGAGCAACTGTCGACTCAAAACGAAGGTCGCAAGGCAATACAAGATTTTACCAATGAACTACGCACGGCTACGGCCTCCAGTATTGGCGCTTATTCCATCGCTACCGCCGAGGCCAATAGTATAATTTTTTATAGCAACATTGATACTGATTCTTTACGCGAACGCGTTAGATATTTTTTAGATGGCGTTATTTTAAAAAAAGGTGTAATCAAACCGACCGGTAATCCGCTCTCATATGTACCAGCCAACGAAGTAATTGTCCCTGTGGTTCACGATATTGCTAACGGTGCCAACCCCATCTTTGTTTATTACGATGAAAACTATGAAGGTGGAGTCGGCACGCCCTTGATACAGCCGGTGGATGTTACTAAAATTAGGATGGTTAAAATTTCTTTAGATATGGAAGAAGACCCCAACGCCTCGCCGGTGCCATTTCATATAGAAACAAAGGTAGAAATACGAAATTTAAAGAGTAATTAGTGGGTTTATGTTTGGTTTTTTAAAAAAATTAAATAACCAAGGCAATGTGTTGCTTTTTGCTGTTGTTTTTGGTTTCATTGGATTTTCTTTGATTATTGTTGGTGTCACTGGTTATGCCGTATCGGAAAACCGCGCCTCATATTACAAACATAATCGGGAAATGGCTTTTCAGATCGCCGAATCGGGTATCAGTTATTATCGCTGGCATTTAGCGCATAATAAATCTGATTATCAGGATGGTACGGGGCATGTGGGACCGTATGTGCATGATTACAAAGATAAAGATGGTAATATTATCGGCCAATATTCCTTGGCTATTACCCCACCGCCGCTTGGTTCCACAGTGGTAACGATAGAGTCCACCGGTTGGCTGATCTCGCAACCGGGTAGTGTACGGATAATAAAGGCCAGAATTGGGTTTCCATCACTAGCTGATTTTGCTTTTTTGATTAATTCAGATATTTGGATCGGCGATGACGAGGTGATCCACGGCAAGATGCACGCCAACGGCGGCATTCGTTTTGATGGAGTGGGTGATGCCCCGATTACCAGCGCCACGCCTACATATATTTGCAAGGCGCATCATGGTTGTGGTAATCAAGAAAAACCAGGCATTTGGGGAGATGGTACCCCGCAGGATTTGTGGGAATTTCCGGTACCCTCCCAGGATTTTGAGGCCGTCACCGCTAAATTATCCGAGATTTTAGATAATTCCGATCCGGCTTTGGGCGGATTAAATTTTTCCTCCTCCGGTAAGCAGGGTTGGCGTTTACAGTTTTTGGCTGATGGTACAATTAAGGCCTATAAAGTAGCGGCGACTAATTGCTATAAGGGCAAAGATATTGGAAATAATAATTATCAATGGTTTTGTATTGATATAAAAACTTTGGATGACCCTACCACATATAACATGCCGACTAATGGATATATTTATGTGGATGATATGGTGTGGGTGGATGGTGTAGTGAATGGCCGCGCCACCGTTGGTACCTCTGCCGGGAAGTCAATTATTGTAAATGGTAATTTGACCTATTTAGCCAAAGACGGCAACCATGTTCTAGGGTTGATTGCCGAACAAAATATCTTGGTACCGCACGACTCGCCGAATGATTTGGAAGTAAATGCGGCCGTCCTCGCCCAGCACGGCGCGGCCAAGCGGTATTATTACCCTGGTGATACGAAAGATAATCTAACCATCTATGGTTCGGTGATTTCCTCAGGCCTTTGGACATGGAGCTGGGTATCTGGTGGGGGAGCGATCGTCTCTGGGTATGAGAATACCAACTCAACCTATGATGCTAATCTTACCTATGGTCCGCCCCCGGCGTTTCCGGTGGGGTCGGAGTACCGTTTAATTAGCTGGGAAGTGGTGAAATAAATATTGCTTTAAAATGTAGGTTTGATATAATGAATTAAAGGAATTTTGGCTTTTACATTTTAAATTTTTTTATGGCAAATTCAATTAAAAAAGTACGCAAGGCGGTTATCCCAGTAGCCGGTTATGGCACGCGTTTTTTACCGGCCACTAAGGCCCAGCCGAAAGAGATGCTTCCGATAGTGGATAAACCCATAATTCAGTATGTAGTGGAAGAGGCGGTGGCGTCAGGGATAACTGATATAATTTTGGTTACTGGTGCCAGCAAGCGTGCAGTGGAGGATCATTTTGATTACAATTACGAATTACAAAATTGGCTTAAAAAACAGGGCAAAGAGGAGATGCGAAAAGAAATTAAACACATCGCCGACCTGGCTAATTTTATTTACGTCCGCCAAAAGGGTCCTTACGGCAATGGTACACCGGTGCTATGTGCAGAAGAGGTTGTCGGCAATGAGCCGTTCGTAGTGTTGTGGGGCGATGAATTTATCTACGCCAACCCTCCTCGCGTTAAACAGTGCTTAGATGTCTTTGAAAAATATGGTGATCCGGTTATTTCCGGTATCCGAGTAGATAAAAAGGATGTTTCCAAATACGGTATAGCCGAAGTTACCCCGATTGAGAAAAATATTTATCAAATATCTTCTCTGGTAGAAAAACCCGAGCCTGATAAGGCGCCTTCTAACCTGGCTACCCATGGTTGTTATGTTCTAACGCCTGATATTTTTGGTGAGCTTAAAAAATTAAAGCCGGGAAAGGGAGGGGAGATATGGTTGGTTGATGCCATTAAGTCGCTCATGAAAAAACGCCCGGTATATACCTGTGAAATATCAAATGGGACATACTATGACACCGGTTCAAAACTCGGCTGGCTCCGTGCCAATGTAGATTTCGCTCTACGAGATCCGAAACTTGCGACTGATTTTATGAAGTATTTAAAAAGTGTGGTATAATAGGTCAAATGTTAAAGTGACAATTCGTGTCGATTTGATATTAAAGTTTTGTAATTAAGAGATGAAAAATTATGAACAAGTTATTTAAAAATATCTTCTCATTTTTTTTGTTATTACCTCTCTTAATGTTGACCGGTCTTGGCTGTAAAGGTCTTTCGGCAGAACAGCAGGCGGCTACTCAACCGGTTTCTTTGGAGTATTGGACTGTTTTTGATGATGTGGATGCTCTGCAGGAACAGATAAATAAATATAAGGTGATTAGGCCATATTTAACTATCAATCTCCGCCAATTACGCCCGGAGGAATTTTATAATCGCCTAGTAGAGGCATTGGCAGAGGACAAGGGTCCGGATATTATTTCCGTCAGGAATCGGGCGGTACGCGAATTACAGAGCAAATTAGCTCCTATGCCGAATGGCGTGTCGGATACTACTGTCGTGGTGACGGAAGGCACACTAGGGAAGACAACTACGGTCAGCACCCAACAAAGAGCAATGATTAATGTAAATCGTTTGGACAGTGAGTATGTACAAACGGTTAAAAAAGATGTAGTAATCGGAAGTGATATTTATGGTCTGCCGTTGTCTTTAGACAATATGGCTGTTTATTACAACAAGGATCTGCTGGATAGATCGGGAGTGCCGGAACCGCCAAAAAATTGGGAGGATTTCCAAGCGGCCGTGAAAAAAGTCACCAAATATGATAAACAGACTGGTAAGATAATACAGGCGGGCGCGGCTTTGGGTACTGGTAATAATCTGCCCGGATCTGATGATTTACTGTATATACTCTATAAACAAAGCGGTATAGATTTTGTGTCAAAGACCGGCATGGCTGTGTTTAATGTCGTGCCGAATAATTTAAATGGCAATATAACCCCATCCGCGGCGGTGATGGATTTCTATACTGATTTTGCTAATGATAAACGGGATACCTATACCTGGAACGAAAGTATGGACAGCGCTTTAGACAAATTTGTGAATGGTTCTGTGGGATTTTTCTTTGGATATAGTTATCACTACGCGATGATCAAAGCGCGAGCGCCGCAACTTAATTTTAATATTATACCGATGCTGCAACTAAACGCGGAGCAGCCGGCCAATGCGGCTAATTATTGGGTGCAGTCGGTAGTTGGCAAGTCTAAACACAGAAATGAGGCCTGGGCTTTCGTAGATTATTTAACCCATTCCAAAGCGACCAAAGAATATTTAGATAAGACGGGCCGTCCTACCGCCTTACGTGCTTATATATCCGAACAAAGTGCAAAACCGGAATTGGCGCCATTTGTTTCGCAGGTGTTAATTTCTGACAATTGGTATAGAGGAAAAAATTACGATGCCGCGCTCAAAGCAGTCAATACCATGATCCACGAATGGCTGCAGTCCCCACCAGATCCGAACAAAGAAGGGGAATGGCGGCAGGATGTTTTAAATCGCGCTGCGGCGAAGGTTAACCAGACGTTATAGTATGTCTCTCAGATATTATAAATTTATTTTATTTTTAATAGTAGCCGTTTCAATTTTTAGATTTGTCGAAATAGCCAAAGCTGCAGAAAAATTTTATTGTTTTTGTGCGGATGACCTTCAAAAAATTACAGAAGAAAATTATAATACAGCGGAGGACAAATTTAAATCAAGTGGATGTATAGAAAATAATGATTGTACTCCGGATAAAGTCGAGGGAGGGATATATGATAAATGCACGCCCTTCATTAATGAAAAGACAGCTTGTGATGATGCGGCGGTTAATTGGCAAAAAGATAAGGCTGACACTATTGCTTCAAATAAAAATCATGAGAAAGCGGTCAAGGGTGTTGTTGGTAAATTTATTCCAGAATGTCTGAATGAGGCGGAGCTTACTGCAGAGTGTAGGGATGTTGGAGTTTTTATTATCCTAGGAATTAATGTAGCTAGCTATCTGTTTGGTATTATCGGTGCCCTAGCTTTATTAATGTTTGTATATGGTGGATTTACCATCATCATATCACAGGGAAATCCGGAGAAGGTTAAACAGGGAACAGGAATAATCATGGCCGCCGTTATAGGTTTACTTATAGTTTTTGGTGGATATTTATTGATTCAATTTTTAGGTAAGGATGTGTTGAAGATTGGCTCAACATTTACTTTATAATAGTATGAATAAATTTAGTATAAAACACATTTTTTTTATTTTTGCCATTTCTCTAATTTTTTCCCCTCATACAACATTTGCTAGTAATGCCGAGATGGAAAGAATCGACAATCCTCAACAAGGGATATATCTGCAAAAAGAATTTATATCTAGCATATCTAATGAAATTTGTGAAAGACCAGAAGGATGCAAAGGTTATTGTTATTGTGAGGTTAGTGTCGCTTTACCGGGACCCGTACCTGTTAAAGCCAAAAAAAATATTTTTTCTACCAATCCCGAAATATTATTGTTGAGATATAATGTTTATTCTGGGAGTACCGACAACGTCATAGGCACCACAGATGTTGTCTTAAAGTCTGATCCGGAAAATTCTACATGCGATTTAAGCGAAAAAAATAACAGGACCGGTGTGTCTTCTCCTTTGAGGATGACAAAGGAACAATATGAATATGCAAAGGCAAATAATAGGCAATTTCAATATTGTGTATTTGTGCCTTATCAAGTGTGCTGTTGTAAAGAGGAACTTGGAGGTACAACTAAGAAAAAGGTTTGTAATATGGTGAGTGGGTCGATGACAGAACCTTCTGTGTGTCAGGATCGATTAAGAGGTACAGTGGGGGACGCTGAGTTAGATTTGTTTGTTCCAGAAGAACTGCCCGAAGGTAAAAACTGTACTGATTTAGAAACCGCCGAGACAATCGAGGAAAGAGAAAAGATTACTGTTAGTATTTCCCCTGAACAATTAAAAGCATTAGCGGCAGAAAAATTAAATCCGCTTAAGTTGACCAATGTGAATACTCTTATCGGAAGGGTGATTGCCTTTTTTATGGGGTCAATAGGGACTTTCGCTCTGGTCTTGTATATCTGGGCTGGGTTTTTATGGATGACCGCCGCTGGAAATTCGGAGAGGGTGGCCTCTTCTAAAAAAGTCTTTATTTGGACAACGCTGGGTGTGGTAGTGATGCTGGGGAGTTATCTGATAATACAGTTCTTATTTAGCACGGTGTTAAAGATTACATAGTATGAAAAAAAGGTTTTTGACATTGGCGGTACTCATTTGTGTCATATCTTCGTTATTTCCTTTTGGTATGCAAGTATTTGCAGGGCCAGCACCTGCACCCGCGCCAGAGTCGGTACAACTTGAAAATCCTCTTGGAGATAAAACAGATCCTAACGTAATAATTGGTACCATTATCGCCGGCGCTCTTAGTATCGTAGGTGCCCTTGTCCTGCTTATGTTCGTTTGGGGCGGGTTTAAATGGCTCACATCCGCCGGTAGTCCGGAAAAGGTAAAAACCGGTACCCAGACAATGATCTGGGCCGCCATCGGTGCGGTAATTGTTTTTGCTAGCTATATAATATTACAGAATGTTTTAAAGGCCTTAGGGGCAGTAGTATAGTTATTACGTTAAATTTGTTATTCTTTATTTAATTTACTTGTGATATAATAATTGCATATGATAAATATTGGAAGGGAGGTGACAATATGAAAAAATTGATTGCAACATTGGTGTTGGGAGTTATTATGTTTGCAGCAGCCACCCCAGCTTTGGCATTGACTACTGACAATTTGGGTCTCCAGTATGGTACCGAGATAGGTTTGGGCACGAAGGATGTTCGTTCAACCATCGCTCAGATCATTAAAGTAGCTATGGGATTGCTCGGCATCGTAGCTGTAGTTATTATCATTTACGGTGGTTTCACTTGGATGATCGCCGGTGGTAATGATGAGAAAGTGGGCGAAGCCAAAAAATGGATTTTCTCTGGTATTATTGGTTTAGCTATCATTTTGTCGGCCTACGCTTTGGCCAGCTTTATTATCAACCAATTGGTCACTGCCACGCAGTAACCAATTTTCAACAGGGGGTTCGCGCGCGCAACCCCCTGTTGGATAGGTTTTTTTGGTTAAAATTATTGACCCAAGAAACTTGATTATTAAAATATGTGTTATTTTCTTAAAAAAATTACCTTTTTTTTACCGGGTTTAATTATTTTTCTGCCCAATTTAGTTTTGGCTGGTGATTATGGTATTAACAAGGCGAATGAGGCGGCCAAACTACCCACGAACATAGCCCAAGCAACGGATGTGCCTGGTTTGGTAGGTGTAATAGTGGGGGCGGGGTTGTCGTTACTTGGAATAATCTTTTTTCTATTAGTGTTATATTCTGGTTTTCGTTGGATGACTGCCATGGGTAAGCAGGAGGATATTCAGAAAGCCAAAGATACTCTGGAAGCAGCGGCCATTGGTCTTGTATTGGTTTTAGCGGCATATGCTATTACCAGATTTGTGTTTACTGGACTTGGAGTGGCGGGGGCGACGGGCGCAGCACCGGGTGGCTGTGCTATAACTTGTGGCCAAGATGGGATACCTACAAGTTCAGAGGGTATGACAAGAGATGCGTACAACCAAGCATTAGAACCGACGGCGCCCGCATATAGGTTATTTAAAGATGGCGCTTGCCCCGCGCCGCAGGCTACTCAAGCTGATTGTGTCAGAAACCCCAACCGATAGTGGGCATTGTTGATGATTGTTAAAATTTAATAAACTATGAAAAAAATATTTTTTACCCTAATTATCGCCAGCATATTTTTATGTTCTTTTTCCGTTGTAAGGGCGGCTGGGCTTGGGGATGCGGGTACGAATTTGACGGGTGCTGTAAAAAATACAGGATTGGAAAATAAAAAAGATGTTATAACCACAGCGGGTGGAGTAATTAATGCCCTGTTGGCGGTGGTGGGTACTATATTTTTTGTTTTAACTATCTATGCTGGGGTTCTCTGGATGACCGCCGCGGGAGAAGAAGAAAAAGTGACCAAAGCGACGAATATATTAAAGGCGGCGGTGATTGGTTTATTTATTGTGATGTCGGCGTATGCGATTACGGCGTTTGTGACAGCAAAGTTGGGCGTGACTGGGGGGAGAGATAGCACGTCAGGTACCGGTACTGGTAGTGGTGGAACAGGTGGTGAAGGAGGAGGACAAGATGGGGGGGATTGTAGCAGTGAGGGCGGGGCTTGTTTGGCAGCAGACAGTGAATGCAGTTCAGGAGCATTAGGTATAGGAAATGATTTTACGGGCGATAGAGTCCCAGGTGTACAATGCTCGGGTAATATGATTTGTTGTGAGTATAACGACGATGAGGAAGACAGGTGTACTGCAATGGGCGGTAGATGTACATCGGTCGAACCAGGGTGTGATGAACAGATAGAGGAAGAAGATGGAGAATGTTATGGCGTCATTACCAATGATGTATGTTGTATACCTAAATAATTAAAATAATAAATCCGGTGATAAGTATGAAAAAATTAGTATTATCGCTTATTGTTATTGGATTTTTAGTTCCAACAGCGACCTTTGCTTCAGATCCGCTTTCTTCTCAAATCGCCGCCAAAGCCGGTTATGGCTCTGCTACCGAGACTACTTTATCTCAACAAATCGGCGGAGTCATTAAGACCGTCCTGTCACTCACCGGGATCATATTTTTGGCTTTGACAGTTTATGCCGGGGTTCTCTGGATGACCGCCGCGGGAGAAGAAGAAAAAGTGACCAAGGCGACGAATATTATAAAAATGTCGGTAATCGGTTTGATTATTATCTTGTCTTCATATAGTTTGACCTACTTCGTACTGAAAGCAGTTTATGGAGGAGCGGGTGAGCAAGCAGCGGGTGGAGCACCTACGGGTGTGTGTTGTCAGGTCCACAGTCTGGGTGGCGCGTGGTTAATGGGAGGAGATCAGTATCAAATTGTTGAAAATATGGCGGAATGTAGGAATCTTTGTACAGCGGTAGGAAGTGAATGTACCCAAGTAAATATGTCAACTTGTGCGGGAAGATAATAATCTAATTTAAATTATGTTTAAAAAATTTTTATTATCATTTTTGGTACTGTCCTCTCTGTGTTTATCAATCAATAGCGTCTTTGCCGCCGGTATCCCAGCAGATACCCTTAATCAGTTAAAAGCGGCGGGTGGAGAGCAAGGGGCTGGTTATGGTGCACCAAAAGATCCACGCTCTATCGCCGTAACGATTATTAAAACAGCCTTAGGTTTACTTGGTACAATTTTTATTGTTTTGATTATATATGCTGGCTTTCTTTGGATGACCGCTGGAGGGGAAGAAGAAAAGACCAAGAAAGCGACGACCTTAATCACCCAAGCAGTAATTGGTTTAGCCATTGTCCTTTCGGCCTACGCCATCACCGTTTTTGCGGTTAATTTTGCTATGGGTAATTATGATGACTTAGATAGGATGGGTGGAAAGTTATTCTAGTAACGAAATTGTTTTTATATAATTAAAAATCCCGATTCGCCAGTTGGCAGGTCGGGATTTTTTAATGCTTCTCATCACCATGGTTATTTTGTTTTTCAGCTTCTTTTTGTATTTCTACTCCTCCGTGCAGTTCATATTCAAATGGTGGATCATATGCCTCTCCTTTCATTATTCGGAAAGCGGCGCCGCGTATATATTTTTTTGTCAGATTTAATCTACCCTCTTTTTCCAAACGACGGACGTCTGCTAAGATAGGCATACTTTTTAATATTCTAAATTTACCGTAGGCGGTACTCCTATTAACAAAGTCATGGTCTTCGGCAATTAGCAATTTTTCATCAAACCCTTTCGTTTTTTTAAAAATATCACGCCTGCAAAAAATGCAGAAGCCCCCACTGTGGGGATAAAAGAATTGCATTGATTTGGCCCAGATATCATACAGTTTAAATAATGTTCGGTCTGAGATTTTTTCACTCAATGGGATATATACCGTGGTGGCTGTTCCCAATTTTCTTTTTTTAAATTCTTCAATATTTTTGCGTAAAAAATTAGGGGGTAAGATTATATCGGCATCAAGAAAAAGAAAAATATCGCCATTGGCTACTTTCGCTCCATGATTGCGCCCGATACTTGGATATCCTCCCTTTACAATTCGGCATCCAAATTCCTTAGCAATTTTTATAGTATTATCAGTGCTACCAGCATCGCTAACGATTATTTCTTTATCAGAAAAATCTTGCGCCTGTATGCTACGGAGCAGTCGAGGTAAGCATTTTTGTTCATCTTTGGTGATGATAATAATGCTAAGCATGAGATTAAGTTGGAGATAAAATTGGGGTGCCTAACCGGATTTGAACCGGTGATAAGAGAGCCACAATCTCTTGTGTTAACCACTACACTATAGGCACCATGTAAAGTTGTCCTCGATTAATTCGCTAAACGCATTTAAGTTTAGCACGATTTTTCCGTTTTAGCAACGGTGGTGTCCCCAGTAGGAATCGAACCTACATTTCAACCTTAGAAGGGTCGTGTTTTATCCATTAAACTATAGGGACAGGTAAATTCCAGATTATTCTACGCTATTTTGCGGAAAAAATCAAGAAATGGTATAATAACCTCACTTAAAATTTTTTATGTTCAAAAAATTCTTTATTTTCCTCGCTATTTTCATATTAGGATCCGCATTTTTTATCACAGCCAGTAATGCCGGTGATTACGGTTTGGGGACTACAGCTGGCAAGATAGGCTATGATACCACCGGTGAAAAGGCGGGAATATCTAGCCAGGTAGGATTAGCGGTAGGGGTGGCTTTAGCAGGTATCGGTCTGCTTTTTTTAGGCCTAATGATTTATGGCGGTGTCCGCTGGATGACGGCTATGGGAGAAGAAGAGAAAGTGACCAAAGCCAGAGGGGCCATGATTGCCGCGACAATAGGGATAGTTTTGGTGGTTTCCGCCTATGCTATTTCCAGATTTGTACTTGAGAAGGTGGGGATTAATTAAAAGTGGAGATACAACACCGCCACAGGCTCCTGTTGGATGTTGTCACACCTTAAGCAGGGTAGAATATTCTTGTGCCGCGACCGCTCAAAGTGCTTGTTCCAACAATCTGACGCAATCATGGGATTCGAGCGATACCACTTGCTCAAAATCTTGCGACCCTAATATATAGACATATTCTCTTTAATTCTTGACAATTTTACCCTCTTCTGCTATATTGAATAGGTCTTAATAATTAGGGTAAAACGCTGAATTTCCGCTTACGCGGGGATAATAAGCGGCCCACCGAACCCACCAAGACATGCCTTGGCCCGGCTCGGTAACATCTATGCATGTATGTTAGAAACAAAGAAAAAGGCGTCAGTTATCAAGAAATACCAGACCCATACGGGGGATACCGGCTCTAGCGAGGTGCAAATTGCTATACTATCTGCAGAGATAGATGAGCTTATTGAGCATCTTAAAAAGCACCCGAAAGATCATTCTTCTCGCCGTGGTCTTCTTCGCAAGGTGAGCGCCAGACGTCGCTTGATGCGCTATCTAAAGAAGGAAAATCAGGAAAGCTACGAAGGTTTGGTAAAAAAATTAAAGATTAAACAGGCCAAAGTGTTGGTATCTTCCGACAAGGCCGCTTCCGAAGAGGAAGTTTTAGAGGAGGAAATAATCGGTAAAGAAGATGAGGTTAATCATGAATAAAAGTTCGCATCCTTTAAAACACCCCGATCAACGTGTAGGGGTGTTTATTGATGTACAGAATATGTATTATAGCGCCAAGAATTTATATGGCGCTAAGGTAAATTTTGGTAACATCGTGAAGGAAGCTGTGGCTGGTAGAAAATTAGTCCGGGCCATTGCCTATGTGGTTAGTACCGAAGGCAAGGAAGAACAGCCGTTTTTTGACGCTCTATACAATTTAGGTATTGAAACCAAGGAGAGGCCCTTACAGATATTTTATGGCGGTGAAAAGAAAGCTGACTGGGATGTTGGTATTACTGTAGACGCGATTCGTTTGTCTCCTAGTTTGGATACTATTGTTCTAGTATCCGGAGATGGTGACTATTTGCCTCTGGTAGAATATTTGCAAAATCAGGGTAAACAGGTGGAGGTGGTTGCTTTTGGTGAAACAACCTCCGGACGGCTAAAGGAAGAAGCCGATGATTTTATTGATCTTGGCGCAGAGAAGAGTAAATACTTGATACAGGATAAAAAGTCAGAAATTATCCGTCAGGATGTTCGGTCTATACGCGGAGGTAGGAATGTAAAAATGCCGGTACGCTTTAATCCAACTAATAAAATTTAATTATTTATTAATAGAAGCTGGTTTGAGGACAGATAGACTCATTAAGAGTCTGTAGCTCTCAAATCAACTTCGGAAAGTACAATTTAATATGGATATCAAGAATTGGTCCATGGAATGGGGCGGAAGGACGCTCTCCGTGGAAATGGGAAGATTAGCACTTCAGGCTAATGCTTCTTGCACAGTACGCTATGGCGATACTGTAATTTTGGCTACTGCCACCATGAGTAAAAAAACTCGCGATGGTATAGATTTTTTCCCGCTGATGGTAAATTTTGAAGAAAAATTATACGCCGCCGGAAAGATAAAAGGTAGTCGCTTTATCAAACGCGAGGGTCGTCCGACCGAAGAGGCCATCTTGGCCGGTCGTTTGGTAGATCGCGCTATTCGTCCGCTTTTTAATCCGGAAATGAGAAATGACACGCAGGTCATTTTGACGGTGTTGTCCTATGATAGTGTCAGTGATCCGCAGATTCCGGCTATGGTTGCCGCTTCTTTAGTTCTCTCTTGTTCGGACATCCCATGGAATGGCCCGATTGCCGGTGTGCGCGTGAGTAAAGTTGACGGAAAATTTAAAATTAATCCGGCCATTACTGAAAGAGATGCGAGCGATGTGGATATTGTGGTCGCTGGCACTCCGGAAAAAGTAATTATGGTGGAAGCTGGTTGTAAGGAATTGCCAGATGATGAGACCGTTGCCGCCATGCAATATGGTGCCAATGAAATGGCTTCAGTCATTGAGTTTATTAAGAAAATTCAAAAAGAGGTCGGCTTGAAAAAGATAAACCTGGCTGATCATCATGATGCGACTGAATTAAAATTAATTGAACTGGAAAAAGAGGTTAGGAAATTTGTGGAGAGCCACGAAGACGATTGGATGTTTGATGTTCCGAAAAAGAATCGCGCCGAGCGCGTAACTATGGTAGATAAATTTAGCGAGGCCATCAAGGAAATGCTTGTGGCTAAAGAAGCGGAGGAGAAAATTATCACCGTGATTTTAGGTCGCGTGAAAATTTATGTAGAAGAGTTTATCACCGATAGGATCTTGAAAAAAGATCAGCGTCTGGATGGCCGCAAAATTGATGAAATTCGCGATTTAACAGTACAGGTTGGTCTATTACCCCGTGTTCACGGTACAGGCATGTTCATGCGTGGAGATACTCAGGTGCTCTCTGTGGTGACCTTGGGCGCGCCGGGTGATGTGCAGACGCTAGATAGTATGGAAGAAGATGGCACTAAGAGATACATGCATCATTATAACGACACTCCAGCCACCTATGGCGAGACCGGTCCATTGCGTGGTCCGGGAAATCGCGCCATCGGGCACGGTGCTTTGGCTGAAAGAGCTTTGTTGCCAATGTTGCCAGATCAAAAAGATTTTCCGTATGCGATTCGCGTAGTATCCGAGGTTTTAGGTTCCAACGGTTCAAGCTCTATGGCTTCCACTTGCGGTTCCACTTTGGCCCTGATGGACGCTGGCGTGCCGATTAAAAAACCGGTCGCCGGTATTGCTATGGGTTTGGCCAGCAACACCAAAGGTGATTGGAAAATTATTACTGATTTGCAGGATGTGGAAGACGGCCCGGGTGGAATGGACTTCAAAATCACCGGTACTCGCGATGGTGTGACCGCTATCCAAATGGATACAAAGACTGAGGGCCTGTCTTGGGAGATTGTCAAACAAACATTTAAACAATCTCGCGAAGCCCGCTTGAAGATTTTGGATAAAATGGCCGAGGCAATCGCCGAACCGAGAAAAGAAATGTCGGAGTTTGCCCCGCGCATCACTACCCTACATATCAATCCAGACAAGATTCGTGATGTTATTGGTCCAGGCGGTAAGATGATTAACAAGATTATCGCGGAGACCGGAGTGAACATTGATATTGAAGATGACGGTTCAGTTTTTGTTACCTCCTATGATTCCACTGGCATGGTAAAGGCCATCAAGTGGATAGAAGAATTGACACACGAAGTGACTGCTGGTGAAATTTATGATGGTACCGTAGTTCGTCTAGAGGATTTTGGTGCTTTTATAAATTTATTACCAGGCCAAGATGGTTTAGTGCATGTGTCCGAGATCGCATGGTCTCGCACCAATAAACCAAGTGATGTATTACACATGGGTGATAAGGTAAAGGTGAAGGTAAAGGAAATTGATAATTTGGGTCGTGTTAATTTAACCATGAAGGAACTTCTCCCGAAGCCGGAAGGATATGTGGACCAGCCGAGGTTTGAACGAGGTGGTGGATTTGGTGGAAGCCGCCCACCGAGAACCGGAGGTTTTGGTGGTGGCCATGGCGGTGGAAGAAGCAGATAAAAATTGTATTATAAATGCAAAAAAGACCATCCAGTAGGATGGTCTTTTAGGTGGTGGAGCGAGGGGGAGTTGAACCCCGGGAACCAACTTGATAATGGTGGTTGTAGTACCGACTACACTCGCCCCGCGTACCACCGCGCATATTATATCATTTTTTAATAAAAAAAGAACTCCCCGAAGGGAGTTCCGAAGTTCGTGCAGACGGTTGATTTACAATCACCATTATCAAAATATATAATATCACGCTAGTATAAACTTGTCAAGTCCGTTTTTTTATGGTTAAATACGTCAGTAATTGCCGGGGTGGCGAAACTGGCAGACGCATCAGCTTTAGAAGCTGACACCCGCAAGGGTATGCAGGTTCAATTCCTGTCCCCGGCACAATTTAAAACAACCACTTGAAAGTGGTTGTTTTAAATTGTAAAAATTGTATTATAGCCCTAGCAACACCGCCGCCATCCATGGGAATACCACCGTCGCGTCACTTTGGATAATTTGATAATAACTTTTTGTAGATAGTTTATCCCAGGTAATTTTTTCTTTACCACCGGCGCCAGAGTATGAGCCATATGACATTGGCGAAGATCCTACTTCAATAAACCCAGCCCAGTCGCGTACCTTCCCATGCATGCGTAAATCATGTTTCAAGGATGGCACTACACAAATCGGGAAGTCAGCTGAAATACCCCCGCCGAGCTGTAAGAAAGCGATAGGTGCGTCTTTGGATTCCTTCATATACCAATCATACATCAGGTGGAAATATTCTATACCACTTTTCATGACCGATAAGCTCACATTTGGATCATCTTTCTTTTTATGCGGACCATTATATGTATAGCTGGAAAAAACATTACCCATGGTGGAATCTTCAAAACCCGGAATTACAATCGGGATATTTTTTTCATAAGCTGCTAGAGTCCAACAGTCATTGGGATTGGCTTTTGGATCTGGTTTAATTAATTTTTCAGAAAACAAGCGGCGAAAATATTCATGTGGAAAATATTTTTCTCCTTTTTTTTCAGCGTCTTTCCACATTTTCAATAGATGTGGTTCCATAATTCTCACACTCTCATCTTCTGGCAAAAAGGTATCAGTAATTCGGCGCAGACCGGTATCTCGCAACTCCGCTTCTTGTTCCGGAGTGAGCTCAGTATAGCGGGGGATGTAGGCGTAATGTGAGTGTGCTACGTAACGATAATATGATTCTTCGTGATTGGCACCGGTGGCCGAGACTAAATGGACTTTACCTTGGCGAATTAGCTCGGCGAGCATGATGCCGATTTGAAACGAACTCAAAGCACCAGCTAGAGTCACCACCAATTTTCCACCATTATCTAGATGATCTTTTAACCATAAAGCGGCCTGCATAGTGGCACCGCCATTACAATGGTTAAGGATCCTTTCAGCATAAGAAGAAACGGGATTTTTTTTATTTTTCATGAAGTCGTTTAGCCCTTCGTCGATATCTTTTTCTTCATGCGTGACAATAAATTTTTTTAGAGCCGGTGATAATTTTTGGAATTTACTTTTTTCCATAGTATTATTTATTGAATTTATAACTCAATATTTTATAAACTAATTTGGCTGCTAAAAAGTCAGAAGATTTTTCTTGTGTTGGAGCTAACTCCACCACATCTAAACCCACGACATTTTTTTTCTTAACCACCTCTTTGAGTAATTTCAAGACGGTATACCAATCCAGGCCACCTGGTTCCGGTGTGCCAGTGGAGGGGAGGATACTCGGATCGAAAACATCTAAATCGATGGTGATATATACATCTTTGGATAGCTCTTTAACGACATTTTTTATCCAGCCATCTTTACCCACGATATCCTCAGCAAAAAATATTTTGTTTTTTTTCAAAGCTGGTAATTCGGAAGCGTCTAAACTTCGGATACCAACAGATACAACATTATTTACCATTTCCTCGGCTCTCGCCATAATGCTCGCGTGGCTGTATTTGGTACCCTCGTATTCGTCACGACGGTCAGAATGGGCATCAAGGTGTAATACGCTCAGATTTTTATAGTGTTCGGAGTAGGCTTTAATTGGTCCGTGGGAGATAGAGTGCTCACCGCCTAAGGTGGCAATAAATTTGTTATCGTTAAGATATTTTTTTGTCGCCTTGTATGCTTCGTCTACCATCTTTTCTGATTCCTTGCTTTTTATCGGTTCGGCCGTAAAAATACCGTTTAAAAAAACCTCGCTTTTGGTTTCAATATCATAAAGCTCCATGTTGCGCGAGGCTTCGATAATCGCTTCTGGCCCTTTGTCCGCCCCCTTGCCCCAAGTGCTGGTTTCGTCAAAGGGGATAGGGAGAACCACAATACCGGCTTTTTTATAGTCGGTAAATTCGTGGCTTAGGCCGCAATAATTGTGCGGGATGTTTTCGGTCATCTTATTATTCCATTACGAAAACGGCTGCAGCAATGGCCGTGGTCCATAAACCGTCTTTATGACCTTCGGCGGATTGCACAGTATGAGTTGTTTTAAATATGTGGCCACTGGCTTTATATATTTGTTCTCTCTCTTCCCATGCTTGATCGGAATTAAATTCTACCCCGAGGGTTGTGGCTAACATAGTGGCGGCTAGATCTTCGGCATATTCACCGCATTTTTCACCCGTCGTGCCATAGCCATGATGTTCGGACAAATAACCGTATTGATTTTTATCGCTTGGAGTGGCAATACCAATAGCTGAAGCGATTAATCGGTTCGGTTCAGAGGTTTCCGTTCTGGCCATCACACAGAATGTTATTGAACCGGGTTGTAGTTGTTTTAGACCCTCTTCCTTGCTGATTATTTTACAATTAGGAGGAAAGATACTTGAAACATAGACCAAATTACATTTCTCAACGCCCGCGCTACGCAAAGCAGATTCGAATGAAGCTAAACGATCTTTATGTACGCCAGAACCCTTTACAAAAAAAACTTTCTTTGGAACCAAGTCCATATATTTTGAATAAAAAATTAATTAAATAATTATCCTATTTCAATAGTGCGTATTTTATCACTATTTATTTATTTGTAAAGAGATTCAGGGTATTTTTGGCCAAGTTATTAACAGTTAGTCGGCAGGCGGTCCCTTCCTGACAGGGCGTTGATTTTTTGGCAAATATGTTATAAAATGTATTTTACAATTAAATATTAAATATCTTATGAAATTTTTTATTGATACAGCCAATGTTGAAGAGGTTAAAAAAGCCGTCGCCTGGGGTATTGTGGACGGTGTCACCACTAATCCGACCTTGGTGGCTAGAGAGGGCCGTAACTTCAAAGAGGTTGTTTTAGAAATCTGTAATTTGGTTAATGGCCCGGTTAGTGCTGAAGTGATGGGTTTGGAATCGGCCAAAATGATTGAGGAAGCCAGAGAATTGGCTAAATGGCATAAAAATGTGATTATTAAAATTCCTTGTACGGCCGAAGGCTTAATGGCGACTAGGCAATTAGAGGCCGAAGGAATCCACATTAATGTAACCTTGGTTTTTTCTTCAAATCAAGTCCTCGCCGCCGCCAAGGTAGGGGCGAGCTATATCAGTCCTTTTGTGGGGCGTTTGGACGATGCTGGAGAGGGTGGATTAAAAATGGTTGAAGAGTCGTTGCAGATTATAAAAAATTATAATTTCAAATCACAGATTATTGTGGCCTCGGTGCGAAGTCCCCTAACAGTAGCTAAAGCCGCTGCACTCGGCGCCCATGTTGCCACAATTCCGTTTAAAATTTTAGAGCAAATATTCCGGCATCCGTTAACCGATGTGGGTATAAAAAAATTTGTGGCTGATTGGGAGAGTTTGAAAAAGTAATATGGAAATCGAATTTGAAGCCACATATTTGAATATTGATAAAGATGAAATACGCGCTCGCCTTAAAACTGCTGGTGCTGTTTTAGTTTATCCCGAATATTTAATGAAGCGGGTTGTTTTTAAACCGCCGGTGCCAATAAGGGGTGGTTGGATGAGAGTTAGGGAAGAAGCCGACAAGATCACTATGAGTTTAAAAATCGTTGACGGAGAAAAAATTGAAGATCAAAAAGAAATTCAATTACAAATTGATGATTTTAACGAGGGGGTAGAGTTTTTAGAGATGATTGGGGCAAAAAGGAAATCCTATCAAGAAACCAAAAGAGAATTATGGAAATTAGATGAAGTGGAAATAACAATTGATACTTGGCCGGGTTTGCATCCGTTCATTGAGATTGAGGGGAAAAATATTAAAAGCGTAAAAAATGCCTCGCGCGTGTTGGGTTTTGATTATGACGAGGCATATTTTGGCGCCACTGATAAAATTTATGAAAAAGAAATCGGGATTAGAATAGATGTGATTGATAATCATTATCCAATCATCACATTTGAAAATCCGCCCAAGCCGTATGAAAAGTAAAAATGAAGCATTATTTTTCGCTGCTGAACTTGGAGCGGATATTCCAGAATTAGATCTGCATGGATTTTATCCGGACGAAGCATTGGAAAAATTAGAAATTTTTTTATACGATAATCAAATCAAAACAAAAAAATTATTGAGAATTATTTATGGCGGTGGAACAGGAAAATTGTGTGATAAAATTTTGTCCCGTTTAGCTGAACATCCGCTAGTGGATAATTGTAAAGAAGAGGGTGGTAGTTGCGTGGTGGTTTTGGCCTAAATTAGCCAATTAGCTTATCCACATTTATCCCCCTTGACAGATTTTTAGAAAGTGATATAATCAGCAATACGTTTAACAAATCCCTAAATTTAGGGACCACGTCCACAAGATGTTACTAACGTACTCTTGGACCTCTGGGTTGTTCGCCTCGGCGAACCATTTAATACCTTACATTCAAACAATGTTTATCAAAGTATTAAATACTTACTCAGTGTATCCAAGTGGTCTCTAGTTCAGATTTTTTCTAGAACTTTTTAAAGAGCCGCTTGTCGCGGTTCTTTTTTATTCTCACCATCATTTCAAACGAAGCAAGAAATCTTCCTAAAGATTTTTTACTCTGGTTGAAATGACAGTTATGTAAGGATTGGTTAGAACCTTGACAATTCAAAGGTCAATGTCAAATAGGGTATGTAGATTATCTACACAAACAAAACGAAAGCACTGTTTAGTGTTTTCGTTATGCGCAATTTCAACAAGGGTGCACGGTGGATGCCTTGACACTAAAAGGCGAAGAAGGACGTCGCAGGGTGCGAAAAGTCTCGGGGAGCTCCCAAGCAAGCTTTGATCCGAGAATATCCGAATGGGGAAACCCACATGTCGCAAGACATGTATTGCATACTGAATTCATAGGTATGCAAAGAAAACCCGGGGAAGTGAAACATCTCAGTACCCGGAGGAAAATAAATCACAGAGATTCCCCCAGTAGTGGCGAGCGAAAAGGGAACAGTCCAAACCATATAAATGTTGTTGCAAAGAATGGTTGATCTTCGGATTAATTCAGGATTTGCAATTTAAAGGGTCAGACCGTTGTTTATATGGGGTAGTAAGATGTCAGCGCTAGTTGTCTGTCAAAACTAGGTGAGAAGTAGGGGTTTAGCAGAATGCTATGGAAAGAGCAATCAAAGAGGGTGAAAGTCCCGTACGCGAAAAATTTCCTATAACTCATAGCTGGTGTTCTTAAGTAGGGCGGAACTCGTGAAATTCCGTCTGAATCCAGGCCGACTATGGTCTAAGACTAAATACTTTTAGTGATCGATAGTGGACAAGTACCACGAGGGAAAGGTGAAAAGCAGCCCGGTGAGGGCGATGAAATAGTATCTAAAACCGTGCATCTACAAAGAGCGGGAGCCCGCAAGGGCGACCGTGTTCCTATTGAAGAATGAGCCTGCGAGTGTGTGTATGTCGCTTGTCTAAGGGCCTATGGCCCGGAGGCGCAGCGAAAGCGAGTCTTAACGGGCGTTCGCGGCATGCACATAACCCGAAACCGGGTGAGCTATCCATGACCAGGATGAACCTTTCAGAAATGAAAGGGGAGGTCCGAACCCACGAGCCGTGCAACACTCGGGGATGAGTTGTGGATGGGAGAGAAATTCTAATCGAACTCGGTGATAGCTGGTTTTCCTCGAAATAGTTTTAGGACTAGCCTTGAAAGTTTCTATTGGTGGTAGAGCACTGGATGAAAATTGGGTCCTTCGGGATACCGTTTTCAATCAAACTCCGAATGCCAGTAGCCAGATTTCAGGAGTCAGACAGTGACGGCTAAGCGCCATTGTCAAAAGGGGAACAGCCCAGATCGCGAGCTAAGGTCCCTAAATTCATGTTAAGTGTAAAAGGTGGTTTTAACTCTCAAACAACCAGGAGGTTGGCTTAGAAGCAGCCATCCTTTAAAGAAAGCGTAACAGCTCACTGGTCGAGAGTTTTAGCGCCGAAAATGTATCGGGGCTCAAACATGATACCGAAGCTGCGAGTCTATGGTGTCTTCGGACACCGTGGGCGGTAGAGGAACGTTCTTAGCGCAGTGAAGCCGTAGGCGCGAGCCGCGGTGGAGTGCTAAGAAGTGAGAATGCAGGCATAAGTAGCAAAAAGGGATGTGAGAATCATCCCCGCCGAAAATCCAAGGTTTCCTGGGCAACGAGAATCGCCCCAGGGTTAGTCGATCCTAAGGCCAGGCCGAAAGGCGTAACCGATGGAAGAGCAGGTTAATATTCCTGCACTATATAATGTTTGGTTTTTACTGCACATCTTTGAACTTCAAGCGTGTTTTGAATATGCACGTTGCGAAAGCTGTAGACAAAGCCTTCGGGTGGAGTCAACTTGAGGAGAGAAGGTGTCTAGAAAAGGTAAAAATCGTTAAGCATTATATAACCGTACCGTAAACCGACACAGGTGGGTGAGTCGAGAAGACTAAGGCGTACGAGAGAACCTTCGCTAAGGAACTCTGCAATACAACGGCCGTAACTTAGGGATAAGGCCTACCCCAGCAATGGGGTTACAACAAAAGACGCACTGCGACTGTTTATCAAAAACACAGCTCCCTGCGAAAGCGCAAGCTGATGTATAGGGAGTGATGCCTGGCCAGTGTCAGAACGTTAAGAGGAGAGGTGCAAGCCTTGAATCGAAGCGCTGATGAACGCCGGCGGTAACTATAACCGTCCTAAGGTACTGGATTCAAAATTTGAATTCAGTAGGATTGGGACGGATATAGATAAGGATAAATAATCGTGACCAAGCAGAGGGTCAAAAAAATAACAGCCATTCAAAAAGCTGCCTTACTTTATAGTAATATAAAGAATAATCCAACCATAGCCATATGCTGGAAAGCCAAAGAGGCCAATCAGCAGGGAAGTCCGGTTGAATGCCGGATCCCCCAGAGACTAAACGCTATGCTCCCAATTTTGGGATGAAGATATAGTCCTTCGTAATTTAGGAAACGAAGAGCGAAATTCCTTGTCGGGTGAACAAAAAATCTTCTGGTCGGAGATTACTTGCCCGAACAGCGTGGTGACACGCTGACAGCAAACTGACTCATAACGGTGGAGCGCCACTGTAAGAAAGTGGGTAATACCGTGGGAACGCTTCGATACAATATCGGGGTGACCCGTAACGACTGAGCCGAAAGGCGAGGCCTCAAAAAATGGGGCAACATGTCAGCTCTTATTTAAGGAGGAAAATCTATGGATGACGCATCATATATCTCCGGCTTTACTGACGGAGAAGGAAGTTTTCTGGTGTCGTTTCAAAAACGCGCTAAAATGTCAACCGGCATTGAGGTGCGGCCTAGCTTTACCATCAGCCAACATTGTCGCAATAAAGAAAGTTTATTTCAAATTTGCGAGTATTTCGGCTGTGGTGGAATCAGGTTCAACAAAAGCGACCAGACATATAAATACGAAGTGCGCGGATTGAAAGAACTGTGCCAGAAAATAATTCCGCATTTCGAAAAATTTCCTTTGCGAACATCAAAGGTCAACGACTTTGAAAAATTTAAAGTCATCTGCCATTTGATGAAAGATAGCAAACATTTGTCTATCGACGGGATTAAAAAGATTATTGAATTATCATATTCAATGAATAATCTCGGCGCGCGAAGATATGATAAAGAGTCACTCCTAAAGATTCTCGATAAGATGAAGGTATAGTCTGAACATCTTGGTAACAAGATGATAACAAATTGGAGTTCCGACCTGCACGAATGGCATAACGATGGTGCGACTGTCTCAGCGAAGGACTCGGTGAAATTGCAAGGGAGGTGAAGATGCCTCCTACCCGCAACTAGACGAAAAGACCCCGTGAAGCTTTACTACAACTTAATATTGGCATAAGGTTAGATATGTTTAGCGTAGGTGGGACCCGCAAGGGGCCAATGAAACACCACCCTTATCTAATTTTATGTCTAATCTTTTCCCCTGAATCGGGGAAAGGAGACAGTGTTTGGTGGGTAGTTTAACTGGGGCGGTTGCCTCCCAAAATGTAACGGAGGCGTTTACAAAGGTCAGCTTAGCTCGGATGGAAATCGAGCTGGACGTGCATACGCAAAAGCTGGCTTTACTGCAAGGGTTACAACCCGCGCAGTCGCGAAAGCGGAAGTAAGTGAACCGACCATCCTTCATAGGAAGGTGGAAGATCAACGGATAAAAGCTACTCCGGGGATAACAGGCTGATCTGGCCCGATAGTCCATATAGACGGCCAGGTTTGGCACCTCGATGTCGGCTCATCGCATCCTGGGGGTGAAGAAGCTCCCAAGGGTTTGGCTGTTCGCCAATTAAAGCGGTACGCGAGCTGGGTTCAGAACGTCGTGAGACAGTGGAAGTTTTGACTAGTATTAGTCAAAAGCCGCGCTGTCTATAAATTTAGCTAAATGCTGGAAACTCTGGAAGGTCTCAATGGAGCGAGACCTGTGAATCTCACACTACTTATAATTTAAGTGATAATGTGTTGAGTGCAGACAATCAGCAGGAAAGGCCCTGATATTTATATGTTAGGGAATCCTCAGAGACTACATGCTAAATATTGCGCAAGTATTGCGCATAAAGATATAGTCCGAACTGTATGGCGACATACAGAGTCAAATAGAAATATTTGATCCTTCTATTATCAAATAGAATGTAACATTTTTGTCGGTCTCCTATCTGTTGCGGGCGTTGAATATTGAGAAGGCTCACTCCTAGTACGAGAGGACCGGAGTGGAAGAACCTCTAGTGTACCAGTTGTCCCATCAGGGGCATCGCTGGGTAGCTAAGTTCTGTGCGGATAAACGCTGAAAGCATCTAAGCGTGAAGCCGTCTTCAAGATTAATATTCGTTAAGATCCCTTGTAGACTACGAGGTTGATAGGCTCTACGTGTAAGCACCGTAAGGTGTTGAGCGGAAGAGTACTAATAGATCGAGCGCATGACGAGAGCACTAAGAAGTGCTTATCGAAACATTGACTGATGAATTGAAAAGTTTTTTAAAAAAGAGGTATTGTCTTGGTGGCATGAGCGGTGGGGTCACACCTGTTCCCATTCCGAACACAGCAGTTAAGCCCACCAGCGCCGATGATAGCAGCAATGCAAAAGTAGGCCGCCGCCAGGACAATACCTCTTTTTTTGTACCTAAAAAATGATTGCATAATGATTGCATTTGGTAGTCCTTTATGTTAGATTATATGAAAGAATTAAGCATCAAATATGTCGGAACTCATCAAAAAAACGGCGGAATATGTTAAGAAAAAATTAACTAATGATCCCACCGGACATGATTGGTACCACATAGAAAGAGTATTGAGAATGGCCAAGAGATTACAGGCGGAGGAGGGTGGAGATTTAAAATTGATCGAGCTCGCAGTGCTATTACACGATCTTGGTGATTACAAGCAATACGAATTTGATGAATTGAAGGGTATAATGGTTTTGCGTGGTATGATGGATATTTTAGAAATAGAAACAGATTTACAGGAAAAAATTATTAAAATCGTAGACGAAGCGCAGTACAAAGGTGATGCTACTGTTGTCCCCCAAACTTTGGAAGGAAAGATTATTCAGGATGCCGACTGGTTGGATGCTATGGGGGCGGTTGGTATTGCAAGAACTTTCTCCACGGGTGGACGCATAAAAAGAGTAATTTATGATCCAAAAAGAAAGCCCAGAAAAAAATTAAGTAAAGAAGATTATCAGCGCCGAAAAACGGATGGTACAAGTATAAATTATTTTTACGAAAAAGTTTTAAAATTGCCCAAGATGATGAATACGAAAACGGCACGGGACATCGCAGAAAAAAGAGCTAAATTTATCGAAAATTATATCGAAGAATTTCTTATTGAATGGCGAGGAGAAAAATAATTTTTTAAATTTGAAATTTTGTGGCTAAATTAATCGGAAAAGCGCTGGTGGCACAAGGTGGCGGTCCAACTGCGGTAATCAACCAAAGTTTAGTTGGTGTTATCTTGGAAGCCCGCAAGCATTCGCAAATTGATCGCGTCTATGGGGCGCGTTTTGGTGTTCGTGGAATTTTGAATGAGGATTTTGTCGATTTATCGCAATCGACTACTCATAATTTAGAGCATGTAGCTCGTAGTCCTGGTGCGGCTTTGGGGTCGACACGAGATAAGCCTGATCAGATGTACTGCGAAAAGATGTTCGCTATAATGAAAAAACACAACATCCGGTATTTTTATTACATCGGTGGTAATGATTCAGCGGCTACCTGTAATATTATAAACGAAGAGGCAAAGGCCGCTAATTACGAGCTGCGCGTAATCCATATCCCAAAAACTATTGATAATGATTTAGTGGAAACTGATCATTGCCCGGGTTTTGGATCCGCCGCGAAGTTTGTAGCGCAAGCATACACCGGAATTAATGCAGATAACGCTTCCATGCCGGGGGTATACATTGGTGTAGTGATGGGACGACATGCCGGTTTTTTAACTGCTTCCTCCATTTTAGCAAAAAAATTTCCTGATGATGGACCGCATTTGATTTATCTGCCCGAGCGGATTTTCGATTTAGATAAATTTACTTCGGACGTCCAGAGGGTTTATGAAAAATATGGACGGTGTGTGGTAGCGGCTTCTGAGGGTATTGTAAATAAAGAAGGTCAGCCAATTATGAATGTTTTGCGGGCTGGCAATAATGAATATGATGGACATGGTAATATCCGTTTGTCGGGAATTGGAGCATTGGCGGATTCTCTTTCTGATTGGATCAAAGATAATACGAAAATAAAACGAGTGCGTGCGGATACCTTCGGATACTTACAAAGATCATTTTTAGGATGCGTCAGCGAAATCGATAGTTGTGAGGCACGCGAAGTGGGAGAGAGAGCCGTACAGCTCTCTATTTGGCATGATATTGATGGTTCGGTGGTGATTAGACGCGTGGGAGATTATGCTGTTAAATATGAATTACTGCCATTGGATGTTGTAGCCGATAAGACCAAAGCTATGCCTGATAATTTTATCTCAGGCGAAAATATGGTGACGCAGGAGTATATAAATTATGTCCGGCCATTAGTAGGTGATATAGTTACTTCGGCGAGATTGTCAGCACCAGATGTAAAAAAAATATAAAAATTTAAATTGAAAATAAAAAATTTATTTAAATATGATTTCGTATAATCAGCTAGGTTTCGTCAATACCAAAGAAATGTTTGCCAAGGCGATGGCCGACGGTTATGCCGTGCCGGCCTATAATTTTAATAATATGGAACAGCTGCAGGCAATTATCTTAGCCTGTTTGGAAACACAGTCGCCGGTGATTTTGCAGATATCTAAGGGCGCGCGCGAATATGCCGACCAAACATTGCTCCGATATATGGCTCAAGGCGGGGTGGAGATGATGAAACGATTGGCGGCGGAAAAGGGTCTGAAAGAAATTCCTATTGCACTGCATCTTGATCATGGTGCTGATTTTGAAATCTGTAGGCAGTGTATTGATAGCGGATTTTCTTCCGTAATGATTGATGGTTCGGCCCTACCTTATGAAGAAAATATTGCTGAAACCAAAAAAGTGGTGGAATATGCTCATCAATATGACGTAAGTGTGGAAGGAGAGCTGGGTGTTTTAAAGGGTGTAGAAGATGATGTTTCCGCTGAAGTTAGCTATTATACTAAAGCTGAAGATGTGGAGGATTTTGTAAAAAAGACCGGCGTGAATTCGCTGGCTATTTCTATTGGTACCTCGCACGGGGTGTATAAATTTAAACCGGGTACAAATCCTAAAATTCGTTTAGATATTTTAGCGGAGATAGAAAAAAGAATTCCAAATTTTCCAATCGTTTTACATGGGTCATCGTCCATTCCGCAGGAATATGTTGAGATGGTCAACAAATATGGTGGTGAATTAGCCGCCGCTATTGGCATTCCTGAAGAACAGTTGCGCGAGGCATCCAAATCAGCTGTATGTAAAATTAATATCGATTCGGATGGACGTTTAGTGATGACCGGTGTTATCAGAAAAGTTTTAAGTGAAGATAAAAAAGTGGTTGACCCAAGGAAATATCTAGCACCGGCCCGTGAGGCATTGAAGGAAATGTATGCGCGGAAAAATCGCGAAGTGCTGGGTAGTGCGGGGAAAGCATAAATTATAGATATCTTATTAAAAAGTTTCGTGTCTGTACTGAAATTATTGCTGGCGATAATACAATCTTAAGAGAGACGTTAAGTGGTTTGAATGATAAAGTAGAGTGTCGGCATAGTATAGCCCATGCAAAAGTGCCAGTAGGGAAACTATCATTCCAGCATACCATGAAAACTACGGAGGTATATTTTATTATTAAAGGAAAAGGTTTAATGCACATTGAAGGCGAAGCTGAAGAGGTGGGTCAATATGATACTATATATATCCCCCCAAACGCAGTTCAATACATAGAGAATATAGGTACGGAAGAATTAGAATTTATCCGCATTGTAGATCCTGCCTGGCGGTTAGAAGATGAAATTTTAGCCGTATAAACAACAATTTTTACAAACTGTCATATCGTTGACAGTTTTTTTGTTTGCTGATATGATATTTCCCTATGAATAAAATTGCCCAAAAATATTATGAAAAGAGTGAGGGGACCGTAACGCTATCTTGGCAAGATGTAGAGAAGGACATTTTGAATATTATTGATAAAATGAAAAGTGATGGCTTTGAACCCGATGTGATTATTTCTATCGCTCGTTCGGGTTTGATCCCTGCGTCTTTAATTTCCTATACTTTAGGCAATAAGCAGCTTTATGTCATAAAAGTTGATTTTTCTAAAGTGCAGAAAGATGGTAAGGATCAGGAATTGAATGATCGTCCAATAATTTCACAAGAATTGGCTAAAGATGTTCGGGGCTTGAAGGTGCTCGTTGTCGATGAAATGGTGGTTTCCGGTTCTACTCTAAAGCTCGTAAAAGCCTACATGGAAATTAAAAATCCCAAAGAGGTTAAGTACGCTGTGCTCTACCGCCAGCCATGGGCTGAGTTTATTCCGGACTATTTTGGTAGCGAAATTAGACAGTGGCCCATATATCCATGGAAGACCCTTAGAAACAATGTTTTGGACCCACGTGCCAGACAAAAATAGTGTAAAATTAGCATAAAAAACTTGAATTTTAGACCTTATCCACACCAAAGCTGTCAGAAAAAAATTGACAGCTTTTTTAGTTATGATATACTGTTAATATAGCCAAAATATGGATATTAACATACTCAAAAAATTAGGTTTTTCTGACAAGACAGCCAGGATATATCTGGCCCTCCTTTGTTTAGGGCCGTCTTCGGTGCGTAGTTTAGCCAAAAAGACTGAATTAAATCGTGGCACTATCTATGATGCCTTGAAATGGCTTAGAGATATTGGTTTGGTAAGTTTTTATGAAAAAGAAACCAAGCAGTTTTTTGTCGCCGAAGATCCTAATAAACTGTATGAATTGGTAGAAAAGAAAAATACCGAATTACAGGAAGTGGGGAATAGGCTAAAAGATGTGGTGATGGAGCTCCGCTCGGTGTATGATAAAGGCGGTGAACGACCCGTAGCGCGGTATTATGAAAAAGGTGAGATCAGGAAAATTTTGGAGGATGTTTTGGAAAAATGTGAAAAAAGCGGCGAAATGATGTATCGTATATATTCCGATGCTAGTATTCGTGAGTATTTATACGAGGGATTTGAAACATTTAGTGATGCTAGGGTAGCGAAAGGGATCAATGTTAAGGTAATCGCCGTAGGCGAGGGCGGAGAATTGCGTGGTTTGGATGAACGCAAGTGGTTAAGTATTAAAAAAAGTACACCGTCATATATTTTAATTTACCCTGGTAATACCGCATATATTTCTCTTGATGCCAAGAGTGATTTAATGGGTGTAGTGATTGAGAATGAGGGCGTCTATGAAATGCAGAAAGGTATTTTTGATGCGTTGTGGAATAAATTGGATTAAATATGTTTGAATATAGTTTTGTTGATTTAGATGATGTCCTATACAATACTTATCTTAGAAAAGATGATATTTTTGAGATATTTGAGCGTGCTGGTGTTAGCGCTGAAGATTGTGAAAAGTCATATAAGCAGGCAGTATTTGGTCCTTTAGTGGGGTATTTTGATTACACATTCAAGAAGCACGCAGATATTTTGTGGGAGATGGGGTACTCTATTCCCGACAAGGTTCTTGTTGAATTAGATGGCTTGTTCGATAAAGACTATTTTGATGTGCAGGCCAAGCAATTTTTGGTAGATATGAAGAAATTATCAGAAAAATTAATTTTACTTACTGCCGGCGAACGCGTCACTCAGGAAAGGAAACTAAAAGCAATAGATACATCATTGTATTTTGATAAGGTAGTTATTATTGATGGTGGAAAAACCCAAAAGATCTTAGACATAGCTGGAAATAAAAAAAATATTTTATTTGTGAATGATAATCTTCAAGAAAATATCCAAATTAAAAAAGATTTACCGTATGTTTTGGTAGTAGCGAAGAAGCATAAGGTACTATGGGAAGGTGATGATTATAGTAAATACAATATGCCGTGTTTTGATACTTTAAAAGAAATACAAGAATATGCCGCCCAAGTCGCATAGTGTAGGAATAGTAATTTTAGCCGCCGGTAAGGGCAAAAGAATGCAGAGCGATTTGCCAAAGGTCATGCATTTATTTAAAGGAAAACCGTTGGTAGAATATGTAGTGAAGGTGGCGGAGGATTTGAAGACTAAGCCAGTAGTGGTGGTAAACCCGGATCATAATTTAGTAAAGGATTATCTAACCAATAGGGCAGAATGTGTGATCCAAGATAAACAATTAGGTACTGGACATGCAGTAATGTGCGCGGAAGAAGTTTTGGCGGGCAAGAGTGAAAATGTAGTGGTATTGTATGGTGATATGCCGTTTATAAAATCAGATTCTATTAGGCATTTAATTGAAGAGCATAAAAATAAAGAAAATACTTTAACCTTAATGACCGTAAAGGTAGATGATTTTAATGATTGGAAATCACAATTTGCTGATTTTGGTAGAATTATTAGAAATGAAAATGGACAGATAATAAAGATCGTAGAAAAAAAGGATGCTACTTCAAAACAACTAGAAACAAAAGAAGTGAATCCCGCCTATTTCTGTTTTAAAGCCAACTGGCTCTGGAAAAATTTAAAAAATTTGAGCAATACTAATGCGCAAGGTGAATACTATCTGACTGATTTGGTAGAGATGGCGTTAGGACAAAATGCGAATATTTCTTCGGTAGATTTGAATCCGCGCGAAGCGATTGGGATAAATACCAAAGAACACTTAAATATGATTAAAAATTTAAATTAGAATATGACCTCTAAAAATCGTAAATTTTTAACGGGCGCGGAAATTACTGTTCAAGCCTGCCACGATGCCGGGGCGGAGATGATGTACGGATACCCTATTACTCCAGCGACCGAGGTCTTAACCGGGTGGATTAAAACCGGTGGTAAGACATTACAAACCGAAGATGAGATTGCGGCTGGATTTGCCGTATGCGGTGGTGTGATGGCCGGACAAAAGGTATTTACGGCCACCTCCGGTCCGGGGCATACATTAATGCAGGATGGTCTAAGTATGGCCGAGGGTATGCGTTTGCCATTCGTTTTAATTATTGGTCAGCGCGGTGGTCCTTCTTCTGGTACGGTCATCTATTCTCAACAGGAGGTCACTCTGGCTTGCTTTGGCGGTAATGGTGAGGGTATGCGCCTCGTCTATTCACCGTCTAGTTTAACGGAGCTATACAAACTAACTCGCCAGGCCTTTAACGACGCCTGGAAGTATCGTTTTCCAACGGTTCTTTTGACCGACGGCTACATGTTGAAGAGTAAAGGTGTGATTGATTTTTCTAAAATTGAGGAGATACCAAATGAGCCCGCCTATTCGCTAGTGCCGGAAGGGAAAAATGTGCATTGGAGAAATATATATACCTTTGAAGAAGAATTGTTTGAGGAAATACAGAATACCAAAGATGAATTTGATAAGGTGGCGGAGAAAGTTGTGGCCTCTGAAGAATATATGGCTGATGATGCCGAGATTATAATAATTGCTCATGGTATTGTTGGTGGAGTTGCCAAGGAAGCGGTGCATGAACTGCGTAAAAAAGATAAAAAGGTTGGCATATTTAGACCAATTACTTTGCGGCCTTTTGATAAAGTTAATTTGAATAAAGTTTTGGGACGAAATACAATTAAAAAAGTGGTAGTGGTAGAGTCCAGCTTGGGCCAGCTGGCGCGTTTGGTAAAAGAACAGGTCGCGGATAATATCTGCGTGCCGTTTGAATATTTACAGTATCCGGGATTGGGGATTGAGAAAGAAAATATCATTGATTTCATAAATATATGAATGAAGGTAAAGAACAGTTTAGGTCGCAGGAAGTAAAATATCTATCAATAGATGATAGATTTTGGTCAATGTTGCAACAAAGAGTAGCGCCACGCGCTCGAATTGAAAATTTAGGTCAAATTAAAATTGTTTTTAATTCATCCTCCTGTATTTCGCCGGAAGTTATCAGTGCCGAATTAATTAAGGTAAATGGAAAATATTATACAGATAGACAAGAAATTCATTTTAATATTTCCCCGGATGATATTGATGACGAGTCGTTGAGAATGGTAATAGTGCATGAACTTGTCCATTATATGCAAGATATTTCTGGAAAATATCCAGAGATGGAAACTATTGGTAGCACTAAAGATTCACCATGGGAAAAGGAAGCGTATGGAATGATGAGACAATTGGCTAATCATTTTGAATTGAATTTTTCTAACTAAATATTATGTCTAAACAAGAACCAGCAAAATTTTGTCCCGGATGTGGGCATCCCATTACGCTTATGATGCTGAATAAGGTGTTGGAACAGATGGGCCTGTCCCAAAAGGCCGTCCTCGGTCTTGATATTGGTTGTTCGCTTTTGGCCTGGAATTTTCTGCCGATCAATACCATGCAAACGCATCATGGCCGCGTCAGCCCCACCATGGTTGGGTTCAAAAGAGGTAAACCGGATTCCGTTTGCATCGGCTATACCGGCGACGGTGGTGCCTATGCTATCGGCTGGCAGAGTCTGTTTCATACGGCCCTGCGTGATGAACCAATTACTGTAATTGTGGTTAATAACACTATTTACGGCATGACCGGCGGTCAGACCGCCCCCACGACTATGACAGGCGAAAAAACGGATACCAGTCCTGAGGGCTATACCGGTAATCCGCTACAAGGCCCCGAGATTTTGCGCCAAGTGGCGCACAAGGACGCCTTTTTAGCCCGTACGGCCGTGAACGACCCGAAACAGATGCAGGAGTTTATTAAAAAGGCCTTTGAGACCCAGCAGGCCGGCCATTTTTCCATGGTAGAATTTTTGTCCTTCTGCCCCACCAACTGGCGTACCAAAGGGCCGGAGACGATAAAATTTTTAGAGGAAAAAATGAAGCCGGTATTTAAAGTAGGGGAGATAAAATAATTATATGCTTATAAAAATTCTTTTAGCCGGAGAGGGCGGACAAGGTATCCAAACGATTGCCGATGTTATTAGTAAAACATCTTTTGAAAAAGGTTTGAATGTTTCCAGTATTCCAAATTATGGATTGGAACAGCGTGGTGGAGTATCTTTATCATATATCCAAATTAGCGATGAAGAAATAATTTACCCTCGTTTTTCGCATCCGGATATTTTGTTAATTTTATCAGATCAAGCACGCGAAAGGACAAAACAGTATCAGGTATCTGGTGCAAAAATAATTGACGTAGAGGATTATAAAAACAGTTTAGAAAAAGAAGGGATTAAATTACAGGGATATAATATCTTTTTCTTAGGAGTAATAACAAAATTATTAGAAGATAAAAATATCATAAAAAGTGAAGATGTTTACAAATTTTTAGAAAAAAAATTAAGCATTAAATCTGGATGGGAAGATAATAAGAAAGCATTTGAATTTGGAATAAATTTAAAATAATATGTGCGGAATTGTTGCTTACATTGGAAAAAAAGAAGCCCTACCAATTTTGGTGGGTGGTTTACGGCGGTTGGAATATCGCGGATATGACTCGGCTGGAGTGGCTTTGTTGAATGGAGGAAAAGTGAAGAGAATACGTGCGGTTGGCAAAATTGATAATTTGGCGGAAAAAATAAAAGGCGAGGACCTAGTTGGTTCAATTGGCATCGCTCACACTCGCTGGGCCACGCACGGTGGCGTCACCGAGGCCAATGCCCATCCGCACGGTGCTTGTACGGACGATTTGATCATCGCACACAATGGCATTATTGAGAATTACCGTGAATTAAAAAGTGAATTTTTAACTGGGCACGAAATTAAATCAGAGACAGACACAGAAATTCTGGCACATTTGATCGAGATATTTTATGAAGGAAATTTATTGAAGGCCGTGCAAAAAGCGCTATCGCATGTGCGCGGAACATACGGAATGGTCGCCATGCACACCGCCGAGCCGGATAAAATTGTGGCCGCGCGTATGGGAAGTCCACTCGTGATTGGAGTGGGTGATGGTGAATATTATATCGCCTCCGATACTTCGCCGATGCTCGCTTATACAAAAAACGTTGTCTTCTTGGATGACGGTGAAGTGGCCGAAATTACCAAGACCGGCATGCAAATATATAACGTGGAGTCAAAGGCTATCAGTAAAAATGTGGAACAGATTGATTGGGATGAAGCACAGGCACAAATGCAGGGTTTCCCGCATTTTATGCTGAAGGAAATTTTTGATCAACCGAGGGTAATACAGGATGCCATCCGCGGTCGGTATAATCTGGAAGAAGGTACGGCACATCTCGGCGGTCTTAATATGACTGAAGAGGAAATGCATAAAGTGAAGAGGGTAATTTTACTTGCCTGTGGTACCGCCTCATATGCGGCCATGGTGGGTAAGTATGCTTTTGAACGATTAGCTGGAATACCGACCGAGGTAGATGTAGCGAGTGAGTTCCGCTATCGTGATCCGATTATAGATAAAAATACGCTAGTTTTTGGTATCACACAATCCGGTGAGACCGCGGATACTTTGGCCGCCATGCGCGAGGCCAAACGCAAGGGTGCATTTGTGCGCGGCATTGTAAATGTAGTCGGTTCTACTATTGCCAGAGAAACTGATGGCGGCACCTACATTCACGCCGGTCCGGAATTGGCCGTGGCCTCTACCAAGGCCTACACCAACATGATCGCCATTTTAGTTCTCTATGCCCTGCAATTTGGTCGTTTGAATAGAGTTTCGCTTGCTACCGGTCAACGTTTGCTCCATGCCCTACGTGATGTGCCGAAAAAAATGGAAGAATTTTTGGAAGATAATAGTGAGGCGGTGAAAAAGGTGGCTGAAAAATATAAAGGTTATAAAAATTTCCTATTTTTAGGCCGTGGTATAAATTTTCCGGTGGCCTTGGAGGGATCATTGAAATTAAAAGAAATTACATATATTCACAGCGAGGCCTACCCAGGTGGGGAGATGAAACATGGGCCGATTGCGCTTTTATCAGAAAATTTTCCGGTCGTTGCTGTGATGACTAAGGATCAACTTTATGACAAAATGAGGAGTAATGTAGAGGAAATTCGTGCCCGTAAAGCACCGGTGATTTTAATAGCCACAGAAGGGGATGATAGGGCAAAGGAATTGGCCGATGATGTAATTTATGTGCCTGAAACAATGGAGCTCTTACAGCCACTGATAAATACCTTGCCCCTACAACTATTGGCATACCACATGGCGGTAATTTTGGGGCGAGATGTGGATAGACCGAGGAATTTAGCTAAGTCAGTGACTGTGGAATGATAAAATATTAAATATAAAAAATATGGAATTTAAAAAAAATATAATAAAATCTGAAGCAATAAAAATTACTGCCGAGGAAAATGGAAAAGTAATGGGCCGTGCTTTCCTGTATCTCATTAAAAATGATTTGCACGACAAGCCGTATGGATTATTAGAGGATGTATTTGTGGAGGAAGAAGCTCGAGGCGGTGGATTGGGAACAAAATTAGTGCAGGCGGTGATTGACGAGGTAAAAGTACATGGGTGTTATAAACTAATTGCCACCAGTCGTGAAAGTAGGGAAGGCGTGCATAATTGGTATGAAAAAATTGGCTTCAAAAAATACGGAATAGAATTTAGAATGGATTTTTAAAAAAATACACCGCCCAAGAGGCGGTGTTTGATATATAGGCGGGTGGTCCTCCGCGGGGCGTGTGCCTCGCGGAGGACCATAAAAGAGCGGTTGGCCAAGGCGGCGGCCTAGGTGTAGGCGGGGTTGTCGGACAGGGGGCGGAAGGACTCGGTCGCATGGATCGTGAGCTGTTCGCCCTCTCCGGTTACCAGCTCCGCGACCATGAGGTTGTCATCCTTGCCGTTGCCGACGCGTCGTACGACGATGCGCCATTTGTCCAGGCCGAGGTCGATCGATTTGCGCTGGAGGGCACGGATGGCTTCTAGTCGCGGTTTGGGGTTCGCCATTGGCGTTTTCTCCCGTGGTTCAGCTGGACCTGTCAATCAGATCCATGCCCCTGGGCATATGCAGAGGTATGAATCTAACAAAAAAACTGCCACCCAATTTATGGAAAGATAGCAGTATTTATTAGCTTTTTCCGCATGCGCGGACGTATCTTTCCCTAAATTAGGGTCGGAATTAGCACCCCGACTGGGGGTTGCTGGGTGGTCATCGGGCCGATTCCCTCGCACCGCTCTTGATAAATTGTAAGGATAAAGATATATTACCAGATGTTAATTAAGAGTCAAGAAAATTATTAACATATATGCTTTGCGAATATTTAGTAATGAAAAATCCAAATATTTTGGCTGTTTGTCCGGATGAGCAGTATGCTCTCTTGGACTCCGGCGAGGGTGAAAAGATGGAAAGATATGGCAAATTTGTATTATCACGTCCTGATCCGCAGGCCTTATGGCGTAAACACTTACCGGCCAAAGAATGGGAAAAGGCCGATGCCATATTTCTGCGTGACGGTCGCGCCACCGAATGGAAAACCAAGACAAATTTACCGCCTAGATGGTCAATCGAGATGAATGGCCTAAAATTTTGGGTAAAGCCAACTTCGTTCAAACATACCGGTCTTTTTCCGGAACAATCAAGCAATTGGTTTTGGTTGGATGGAGTAATTCGTGCTGCTGGCCGGCCGTTAGAGGTACTAAATTTGTTTGGTTATACTGGCGGTGCTACTCTGGCCTGTGCCAAAGCCGGTGCTAAAGTTTGTCATGTGGACGGTTCAAAGGTGGCAATTGGCTGGGGTCGTGACAATGCGGAATTATCCGGTTTATCCGATAAACCAATTCGTTGGATTTTGGACGATGCGGTGGCTTTTGTAAAAAGAGAAATAAAGCGCGGACGAAAATATGATGGGATCATTATGGATCCACCAGCTTTTGGCCATGGCCCCACCGGCGAGATGTGGAAAATTGAAGAAAATTTTTTGGATTTGCTAGATATGTGTAAAAAAGTGATGTCGGACAAACCTCTGTTTTTCTTAATCAATGGATATGCCTCCGGTTACTCGGCCATTGCCTACGAAAATGCCCTTAAGGATCTGATGGGGGGTAAGGGCGAGATAGAAAAGGGTGCTTTGACTATTCGCGAAATGGACACTGACCGTCTTTTGCCCTGCGGGATCTTTGCCCGCTGGAAAGCTTAATTATGCCTCTCAAAGTGCTCTACGAAGATAATCATCTCATTGCTGTATATAAGCCGGCGGGTCTTTTGGTGCAAGCGGATATTGGTGGAGAAGAGTGTCTGATGGATGAGGTTAAAGAATATTTGAAGGAAAAATACCATAAGCCTGGGCAGGTATTTTTGGGATTATTGCACCGTTTGGATAGGCCAGTAGCGGGGATCGTACTATTTGCTAAAACTAGCAAAGGCGCTTCCAGATTATCCGAACAATTTAGAAATCATACCATAGATAAAATTTATCATGCTCTCGTTATTGGAACGCCAAAAAAGGCCAAAGCGACATTAGTGAACTATTTAATAAAAAATGAGAAGAAAAACAAGGTGACAGTCTACGACAAAGAAGTGACGGGTACTCAGAGGGCAGAACTGGATTATGAATTAGTAAAATCGGATGGTAAAAATTCTTTATTAAAAATAGTTTTAAAGACCGGACGATCACACCAGATTCGTTCGCAGTTAGCACACATCGGCCACCCAATTGTAGGGGACCTAAAATATGGCGCGCTAACTCCACTACCCGATAAATCCATCGCTCTCGCTGCCACTGATTTATCTTTTAATACAGCAACCGGAGGGGAAAGAATAAATTTAAAAATTGAACAAAATTTTTTTAATATTTAACATATTTTCATGTTGCAAGAAGTTAAAACAATATTAAGGGGTATAGGTCAGATTATGTTACAGGAAAATGCGCTGACCGGCCTGCTATTTTTGGTAGGTATTTTATTTAATTCACGAATCATGTTTTTGGGCGCATTGGTTGGTTTGTTAGCTGGCACATTAACAGCGCACGCGTTGAAATATGATAAAGAGGAAATTAAGAGAGGTTTGTATGGATTTAATGGTGCTTTAGTCGGTATCGCCATGTTTTGTTTTTATGAATTTGGTTTTGAATCATTCTTTTTGGCAATTTTTGGATCTGCCTTATCCAGTGTAGTAATGCATTTTATGCACAAAAAGAATCCATTTCCTTTTACCTTCCCATTCATCATTTCCACTTGGGCTATAATGCTTGTAAATAAATATGCGAATCTAGTGGGTGAATTATCTGCAGGGAGTGCCAACCAAACGCAATCGTTGGGTCTATTATCCTCGCTTAGTATGGGGTTTGGGCAGGTAATGTTTCAGGCCAGCATTGTGACCGGCGTAATATTTTTAATAGCAATTCTCATAAATTCCAGAATTTCGGCTCTAGGCGCATTGTTAGGTTCAGTTTTGGGCATGGCCACAGCCGTGATATTTTCTTGGCCAATGAATTTAATTAATGTTGGTCTTTTTGGGTACAACGCCGTGCTTTGTGGCATCGCCTTTAGCGAAAAGAAAAAATTATCTTTTATTTTTGTATTTTTTTCAACAGTTTTGTCCGCTCTAATTATCAAATTAATGATGGTGTATAATCTGCCCGCCTTGACCTTCCCGTTTGTCTTATCAAGTTGGATTATTTTAGTCGTAAGATATTTTGTAACACGTCCCAAAAAGACAGCTTAAAAGTTTATGCTTAAAAAGATTCTTGATCTTCATATCCATTCTAAATATTCACGAGCTTGTTCACCGCAGTTAGAGTTGCCGAGCATCTCCAAGGCCTGCGAAGAAAAGGGGATAGATATTGTGGCGACCGGGGACTATACGCATCCGGCCTGGTTTAGCCATATTAAAGAAAATTTGATTGAGGACGGTAAAAGTGGTCTATATAAATTGAAAGACAATAGCTCTAAGACCAGATTTATTTTATCAACCGAAGTATCTTGTATTTATCGCCATAAAGACAAATGCCGGCGCCTGCATTTGGTGATTTTAGCTCCGGACTTGGCCGCGGTGGAAAAATTTAATACTGAATTAGAAAAAATGGGCCTAAATATCCACTCCGACGGCCGCCCGATTTTAGGACTTTCGGCCAAAGAAATTTTACAGTTATTGTTGGAGATCGATAAGAGATTTATGCTCATCCCAGCTCATGCTTGGACCCCATGGTTCGCTATTTTTGGCTCAAAATCGGGCTATGATTCCGTTGAAGAATGTTTCGAGGAACTTTCTCCGCACATCCGCGCCATCGAAACCGGCCTCTCCAGTGATCCTATTATGAATCATCGGCTTTCTAAACTAGATAATATTACTTTAGTGTCCAATTCCGACGCGCATAGTTTGGATAAATTGGGTCGTGAGGCCAATGTGTTTGAATTTAATGGTGAGGAAGATATAAGCTATAATGAAATTGTTAGAATAATTAAAGAAGGTGACAAAAAAAAGTTTCTATACACCATAGAATTTTATCCGGAGGAGGGAATGTATCATTTTGACGGGCACTTGGATTGTGGGGTATGCTTTGCACCGACCGAGACAAAGAAAAATAAATTAATTTGTCCAAAATGTAAGAAACCACTTACGGTCGGAGTACTTCATCGGGTGGATGATTTAGCGGATAGAGAAGAAAAGAAGATTCCGACAGAAAAATTTATTCCGCACAAATACATCGTGCCATTGCGCGAAATTATTTCTAGAGTTTTTGATGTTGGAGTAAAAAGTAAAAAAGTTGAGGTAGAATATCGTAACTTAATTAAAAATTTGGGCGACGAGTTTAATATTTTGTTGGAAAAAAGTGTTGAGGAAATCAAAAAAGTTGCTAGCGATAAAAAAATCGCAGTGGCAATTAAAAATATGCGTGAAGGCAGGGTTAAAGTTAAACCCGGTTATGATGGGAAATATGGAGAAGTTGAGGTTTTAAGCCAAAAAAAAGGTGATTTAGCCCAGTCGCGGTTGCTATAGACGAAGGGATGTTCTGACTTATATAAAAAAATCCTACTCTTGCGAGTAGGATTTTAAAATTCAATAGCAATTATTTCTTTTTCTTTGTGGTCTTCTTTTTTTTTGCTACCTTCTTTTTTGCTTTTTTCTTGGCCATATAGTGGCACCTCCTCTCATTTTTATCCGCTAGTGCGGAAGGATATAATTTTTTCTACTCGCGAGTGCGAGAAAAAATTTATTTAAGAAGATTTTACACAACAAGCATTCGTGTAAAAAAATCTTTTTCGACCTGTATATATTATAGAATGGATTTATCAAAAGATAAATAGTAAATAGAAAAGTTATACACAGTTTTATTTTTTTAAGTATTTAATATCTGCGAGTTGACAAAAATAAATTTTTACACTAAATTATCCCTATTGTAAAATTAATAATCTAAATTTTTTATGTCAGATTTTAAAAAAAATCTTCCCAAATATGGTATAGATGATGTTAAGCTTGCAGCATGGGAGGCAGGAAAACAAGGAATAGAACAACTTAATTTTTCTGGTGCAGAAAAATATTTAAAAAAAGAATTTCCGGATTTAAATCACGCTTTTTTATCAAATTTCGAATGCGTGGTTTGTATGGATGAAGGTACAGCACATAAAGATGTTGGAGGTGAAGCTAAGTTTTGTATGGCTGGGTCCGGTATTTTATATCCGGCTAAGGACGAAGCTGAAAGAGTACAAAAAGTTGCCGCTTTATTTTTACGGTTAGGGATTAAAAATGTTACTAGTCACGGTGGTTGTGGCGCAGCAGGATTAGCCTATAAAAGAGACTTTCCAAATTCCACGCCTACACCGGAAGAAATAGAAAAGTATGGCCAGGATTGGGTAAAAAAAGTCGCGGAAGAGATGGAACGCCATGGGGAGGATGCGAGGTGTCAGAATATCGCAGCCGGTGACATGGAACGTCCACCAGAATTCCATACTGCGCGGGTAGTGTATTGGGATGGTATCGGTGGATTTAATCCGAATAAAGAAATTGGTTTGCCTATGGGTTTTGTAATTGAAAGAAAATTTGTACCAGCCGGATACGCGGCCGAAGAATTGAAAGTGGCGGTGAATATCGCTTTTGGTCATCATGGGTTTGGAAAATTATTTTCTAAGGAGTGTCCTTTTGTGATTATCTTAATGGCAGGGAGCACGGAGGAATTAGATAATTTAAAAAAGGAAGTGGAGAATGTCTTACGAGATTTAGAGCCGTATAGGGAGGGGAAAGTGAAGGTCGACGGTTTTATTATAGGATAGCAAAGATAGTAAAACAAATTTTTATATCTAAAATATAAAAAAATACCGCGAAAGCGGTATTTTTTTGTGCCTCCAGAGAGAATCGAACTCCCATCCTCAGGTTCGAAGCCTGATGTTTTATCCATTAAACTATAGAGGCAATGGGTTAAATATAGCATTAAGTCCAAAAAAATTCAACCCGGGTTATATCTTAGCGATGGTAATAAAATACACCCTCTTTAAAAGGGCGTATTTTATCGTGGGTCGCCAGGGGATCGAACCCTGGACCTTATCCTTAAGAGGGATCTGCTCTACCAGCTGAGCTAGCGACCCGTATATTCCCGTTTTGCGGGAATAGTAAATTTTTATATTGAATCTCCCGGTTCTTTTTTTATGATGTTTATCTTTGGCCCCTTCCACCCCTTAATCTTTAGGCCGGCCTCGGCAGCTTCAGTTTGGGCCTCTTGTTTACTCATACCATCGCCGGTGGCGATTAGCTCATTGCCGATATATATGCCGACTTTGAAATTTTTTGCATGGTCTGGCCCCTCTTCGGACAATACTCGATATGATGGAGTAACACCGACAATTTCTTGGGCAGACTCCTGAAAGCGGCTTTTAGAGTCCATATAGAGTCCATTCTCTAACACAAAGGGTAGTTTTGTCAAGACCCAGCGGGTGATAAATTGACTACACGCATCGTATCCCTGATCTATATATATGGCGCCTACAACTGATTCAAAGATATTGGCCATAATGTAGTCGCGGGCTTTGGTACCAGTGTCCCTGGCCTCACCGTGGCTTAGAAATAAGTATGGTTCCATGCCTATTTCATAGGCGATACTTGAGAGCATCTTGGCATTAACCAATGCGGCTCGCCAGTTGGTGAGTTCACCTTCAGGGTTACCATATTCTCTAAATAAGAATTCCGTTACTACCAATTCTACTACGGCATCACCCAAAAACTCTAAGCGTTCGTTCTGATCTAGTGGAAAATCATAATGCTCGTTCAAATAGGAACGATGGACAAAAGCCTGTACTAAGTATTCCGGATGTTTAAATTTTATACCGATTTTTTCCTCTAAAGCGGGGAAATTTTTTTCCACCACTTCTGGATATTTTGTAATATCTTCCATATATTTTATGTTATGTAATTAATTTACATAACATGCCACATATTTCATGTAGCACCTTGAGTGTACATGTTATATGTTGCATGTCATCATTAAATTATTTTTTTTCCAACTCAACTTGCTCTCCTCCCATGTCTTTAAATATTGATCCTAAAACCCCGTTGACGAATTTGCCGGAGGAAGGACCACCAAAACTTTTAGCCAATTCGATGGCTTCATTGATAGCAACTTTCGGAGGCGTGCCTTCAGAAAATTTCAATTCAAAGATACCAATGCGCAAAACATTTCTGTCTACAATAGTAATTTGATCCAATGGCCATTCAGGAGCGTATTGTACGATTACCTTATCAATTTTTTCTAAATTTTTAATAACGCCGTCCACTAATTGTTTAGTAAATTCATTTTCAGTTAGGCCGGCTCCGAATTCTTTTAGATTCTGCTCTGCCAAAGCAGGCAAAATAGCGGTTGGACGATCACGAAAATCCCACTCATAGAGCGTTTGCATGGCTATACTTCGCGCTAAATGACGATTAGACATATAGCAAATTATTTTTTGCCGGTCTTGCGTTTGGAACGAGAAGTTCTTTTATCAACATTAATCACAGTTCTGCCCTTATAGGTGCCGCAAAAGGCGCAGGCACGGTGTGGGAGTACAACTTTGGAACATTTTGGGCAAACAGCACTGCTTTGTTCCTTTAATGCGATGTGCGTAAGTCGGCGTCTCTTGTCGCCAGAGGTACGTCTGTGGCCGGGTAAACCCATATTATTAGCTAAATTATTAAATAAAATTATTTAAAACATCTATATTATACACTAAAAAAGTGAGTTTGGCAAGGGGGCCGATTGATTTTTTGAGCAGGTTACGGTAAGATAACGGCATAAATGAAATTTATGCATATTTTAGAGGTCGACAACCCAGGAAAATGGCCTAATTTATCGGAACAGTTCGCTCAATCATGGGAATGGGGGGAGATATTAAAAAAAGAGGGAAAAGAGGTGGATCGGTTAGTAGTCTATGATAATGATGTAATAATTGCCCAGGCCCAGTTGGTATATAACAGCCTGCCATTTGGTTGGCGCTATACTTTTTGTCCAAAAGGCCCGGTAATAATAGAAAGTGCCAACAGGGAAGAGGTCTACAAAAATCTGATGGCATATTTGAAAGGAAAAGGATGTATTTTCTGGCGAGTGGAACCGATTGAGATTCTGTCTGGATTGGAAAAACGAAAGACCATAGATATTAATCCGCGTGCAACAGTAATTTTATCTTTGGAAAAAGGTGATGATGAGTTATTGCAAAATATGCATCCCAAGACGAGATATAATATCCGTTTGGCGGAAAAAAAGAATTTAACGGTGAAAAATCAAAAAGATTTTGCTTCATTTATGAAATTGATGAAGCAAACAGGAAGACGCGATAAGTTTAAGTTACATTTTGAGGATCATTACAAAAAAGTTTTAGATTCTGAAATTACTAAACAAATTACCGTATTTTTTGAGAATGAACCAGTAGCAACAGGCGTCTTTGTCGGCGCCGGTAGAACCTTTACATATTTGTATGGGGCGTCGGATTACAAAAATAGAAATTTAATGGCGCCATATTTAGTGCAGTGGGAAGGGATAAGATTAGGTAAACAGTTGGGGTACAAAAAATATGATTTTTTTGGTGTAGCCCCTCTTGTAGTAAACGATAAAGGCATTTACGAACATGACGAAACACATCAATACGCCGGAGTTACCAGGTTTAAACTTGGTTTTGGTGGAGATCCAGAAGAGGATATTGGTACCTTTGATATTTTAATTGATCAAAAGAAGTATTTGCTGTACCAAGTTTTACGGAAATTGCGGCGATTATTTTAATCTTCCGTCCTCGTAGTTTAATGGATAAAATTTCTCCCTCCGAAGGAGATGATGCGCGTTCGATTCGCGCCGAGGGCACACCTCTTTAATAATAAAATCCCCGCTAGCGCGGGGATTTGTCATATGATTCAATTTTCTTAATGTCGCTAACTTAAATTATCGTTACACTCGCCACCTTATCACCATCTTCTTTAAAGCGCATCAATCGCACACCCTGTGTGGCGCGTCCCGAGGAGGGGATAGAGCCGAATGGCATACGAATCACCTGGCCTTTAGTGGACATAAGGACAAGATCCTGATCACCCGCCTTAACCATATCCACAGCACTGGCATATATAATCGCCCCTGTTTTTTCCGTTACTTTGGCGGTCTTAATACCACCACCGCCACGACCCTGCACCTTGTAGTTATTGATAGAAGTAAGTTTGCCAAGACCATTTTCAGCGATAGTCAAAAATTCTTCATTTTTGTTTTTTGGATCCACCACATCCATACCAATTACCTTATCACTGCTCTTTAAGCGAATGCCGCGTACGCCACTGGCGGCTCTGCCCATGGAGCGGACATCTTTTTCACGGAAATGGATGGCTTGGCCAAGTTTGGTGGCGATCATGATATCGTCCGAACCAGTGGATGGTTTTACCCATTCCAAATCGTCGTCTGTCTTTAATTTGATGGCTATGAGGCCACTTCTCCGCACATTTGCGAAGTCCTCTAAAGCGGTTTTTTTAATTAAACCTTTTCCGGTTACCATTACCAAATATTTAATATCGGTCAAATTACTCATGGCAAGTAAGGCAGATATCTTTTCATTCGGCGCCAGCTGTAAAAAGTTGACCAAAGCTTGTCCCTTGGCTGTGCGGCTGCCTTGCGGAATATCGTAGGCCATAAGCTGAAATACGCGGCCACGATTGGTAAAAAATAGGATATTGTCGTGAGTGTTAGTAGTCAAAAGATGATCTACCGATTCTTCTTCCTTGGTAGTGACTCCGATTACGCCCTTACCACCACGCGATTGTGAGCGGAAAGTATCCGGGGGCAAACGTTTGATATAGCCGTCTGTAGTAGTCATGATGATGGTGGGTTCATTCGGTACTAGGTCTTCTACTGTGAATTCTTTTACACCATGGGCTACAATCTGGGTGCGGCGCTCTTCGCCATACTTAGCCTTTATGTCTGATGTCTCTTGGCGAATAATACCTAAAATTTTGGCGGCTGAAGCCAAGATAGATTCCAATTCTTTAATTAAGGTCTTTTTTTCTTTTAATTCATCCTCGATTTTTTGTCTTTCCAAGTTGGCTAATTGTTGTAAACGCATCTCCAAGATAGCCATAGCTTGGCGGTCAGTAAATTTGAATTTACTCATTAAATTTATCTTTGCTTCATCTTTATCCTTGGAGGCGCGGATAGTTTTAATGACTAGATCGATTTTATCTAATGCCATTTTTAATCCCTCTAAAATATGGGCGCGATCTTTGGCTTTTTCCAAATCGAATTCCGTACGGCGGCGAATCACAACCTGGCGATGTTTGATAAACTCTTCTAAAATATTTTTTAGATTCAATACGCGGGGTTGGATGCCATCCACGAGCGCCAACATGTTCACATGAAAGGTAGTCTGCAATTCCGTGAGTTTGAATAACTGGTTTAAAATCTTTTTTGGATAAGAATCCTTTTTCAAATCAATCACAATGCGCACGCCGTCTTTATTAGACTCATCACGGAGATCTTTAATGCCCTCTAATTTCTTTTCTTGTACTAAGTTGGCAATTTTTTCAATGAGGGTTGCCTTGTTTACCTGATAAGGAATTTCATTAACAATAATATGAAAATATCCGGCCTTGCCTTCTTTGATTTCCGCCTTAGCTCGCATCACTATGCCACCACGGCCGGTGGCAAAAGCAGTGGAGATATCCTTTTTGTTATAAATAATACCACCGGTAGGGAAGTCGGGGCCTTTGACGATCTCCGCCAACTCTTCGGCAGAGGTTTTTGGTTTGTCTATCAGAGCGACAACGCCATCACAAATTTCAGATAGGTTATGTGGGGGGATGGAAGTGGCCATACCGACGGCGATACCCATGCTGCCATTTAAAAGTAGGTTAGGTAACTTTGCCGGCAAAACGGTTGGCTCTTGATGCGACCCATCGTAGGTGGGTCCGAAATTTACGGTATTTTTCTCAATATCAAATAACATCTCTTCAGCCACAGCTCTGAGACGCGCTTCGGTATAGCGCATGGCGGCCGCAGGGTCCCCGTCAAGGCTACCGTAATTTCCCTGTCCATCCACCAATTGGTGGCGCATGGCAAAGTCCTGGGCCATGCGAACCATGGCATCATATATAGAGGCATCACCATGTGGGTGGTATTTAGCCATCACCTCACCGACTACATGGGCGGATTTGCGGAATTTGACATTGTGGCGCAGGCCAATACTCCACATAGCATAAAGAATACGGCGGTGCACCGGTTTAAGGCCGTCGCGCACATCTGGCAGAGCGCGCGAGACAATTACGCTCATGGCGTATTCCAAATATGATTGTCTTACTTCTTCCACAATCGGTGCTGGACTTAATTTACCGATATCTCCTTTAGCAAAAGCGAGTTTTTCTTGTTTTTCTGGCATAGCGATTATTTTTTAGTAGTTGTAGGGATGTTAATAGTTGATGTTGGTATGGTAGAGGTGGTATTTGTACTGGCCGCATTAGCTATTTCTTTTAATATATTTTTTATTTGTGATAAACTTTGTTGCTTTCCCGCCTTTGTTTTTGTTTCTTCAAAAATTTTATTCCAATCATTTTGCGCGTTACTCACCATTTGTTTTTCTGGTGTTAGGCCAAAATTTATATTGGATATTTTTAACGTCATGTTCCAACCCCACAAGACGATAATAACGGTGGATAGGGTAATTACCCCGACCCACATAAGTCCGCGAGTGCGATTGTTGTTATTATATACAAAATTTGAAGATGCGGAGTTATTTTCGGCCGGTTCTTTTTTTCCTTTATTTTTTTTCCTAGCCATATTAGAAATTATTTCCTAATAGTTTTTTTCTAAAACGACGAGTTTAGTTTCTTCTTGGGGCAGGTCTTTCTTTTTAATGATTATTTTTTTATCGGTAATGTCCGGCTTGATGCCGATTTCCTTGATAAAATCAGTGAGGGCGCCAACCTTTGGATCGGTATCGCACTGATAACCCATAGGGATTACCATACGCGGTTCTAGGGCGGTGACAATCTGGGCGGCGTCCTCTGGCTCTAAATATTCACCTTTGCCGCCAACCGGAACAAAAAGGATATCCACCGTACCGACTTTTTCAAGTTTGGAGTCATCAATTTTTTTAGTCATTTTTCCAAGATGGACCAAGTTCAAGCCCTCGGCATTTATCTTGTATATGATATTTTCACCCTCACCCGGCAGGGCATAGATCATAACGTCTTTGGCTTCTACTTCCCCTAAAATATCTACCACGAACGGATTCTGTGATAGGGTAGCGGTGTCCTCTTGTCCATGAGAATAGATAGCGATATTCGGCGTAAAACTGCGCGGAAAATCGCCGGTCTTTGGCCTGTAGGGGTCGATAAGAACAACGACATCTTCATCTAGTTTATTTTTAGTTTGTAGACGGATGCAGGTCTGTCCGAGCCATGAAATATGCATAAAAACAAGGTAAAAATTAAAAGTTGTAAAGCACAAAATTGCGTCTATATTTTACCATATTTATTTATGGTAGGCAAGGGTAAAATAGTGTGGAAAAAGCCCTATTTTAAAGGAAGTTTTTCTGATTGCCAGTACTCCCGTAAAGATTGTATTTTTTTACCTTTCATCTCAAAGATAGCCACACATATTAGATGCACTCGGGCATCTTTAATATTACTGTTAAAAGAGGCCTCCCATTCGGCAATCACAGTATTACTGGAGGTATAGCAATTCAGTAATTTGAACTCTATTTTTGATTGTTCCTGCGCGACCTTCATCTTCCAATATTTGGCGATCTCCTCGTGCCCGATAAACGGTTTTCCAAAAATACGCTCATGGTATATTCCATCTTCACAAAAAATACTCAAGATTTTGTCTATATTCTGTTCAACCCACGCTTCTCCGTAGGTTTTTAATATATTTTCAGCGGTTTTTTTATCAATCATACGTTTATTTTGCTTAGTTATTATATCTCATAATTGGGCTTATCATAGCATTCTTTTCATATATTTTCAAGGTGTAGAGCCGTGTGGTTCTTGCCCCATTTTAGCATGATTTACCCTCTCCCGTTGACAAAAAAAAGGAAACATAGTATACTTACCTCAGTAAAAACTTACTTTAAGTCATCCCATTTTAGTGGATGACACTCAATCCGCCCGGCTTAGGCCGAGAAGCGGAGGGGTTAAGAAGGTATTTTTTTAATATATGGCCGAAGATAAAAACAAAAAGCAGGATTTTAAAACATTGTTACAGTTGCATACTTTGGATATTCCCAAGGTAGGAGCAATTATTAAAGGTAAAATCTTATCAGCAGAAAAGAGCGAGGTGCGTATGGATATCGAGGGTTTGACCACCGGTGTCGTGCGTGGCCGTGAGTTATTTACCGAGTCGCAGGAATATGCGAATTTGAAAGCCGGTGATGAGGTAGAAGCTACTGTAATTGATTTGGAAAATGAAAATGGCGAAATGGAACTTTCTTTCCGTATCGCTGGCATGCAGAGAGTTTGGGATAATCTGCGTAAGTGGATGAAAGATGGCCTAACCATCAAAGCAAAGGTAGTGTCTGCCAACAAAGGTGGTTTAATGATGCAAGCGGCTGGTGTGATGGGTTTTATGCCGGTATCTCAATTAAATCCTGATCATTATCCGCGAGTGACCGGTGGCGACAAGAATCGTATTTTGGAACATCTACAAAATTTATTGGGTAAAGATTTGGAAGTAAAGGTAATCGATGCGGACGAAAAAGAAGAGCGTTTGATTGTCTCCGAAAAAGCCGTATGGGAGGATTCTCAAAAAGCGGTTTTGGAAGCATACAAAGTTGGTGACGTGGTAGAGGGAGAGGTAAGCGCTTTGACAACTTTCGGTTCCTTCCTTAAATTTGGCGAAGGCTTAGAAGGTTTGGTGCATATTTCTGAAATTGCTTGGCAGAGAATTGATCATCCAAAAAATATTTTGAAGGTAGGCGATAAAGTACGCGCCCAGATTATTCAATTGGATCATTCTAAAATATATCTATCCATCAAACGTTTGGTAGATGATCCTTGGAAAGCCGCTAAAGAAAAATACAAGGTCGGTGACCAAGTAAAGGGTAAGATTATCAAGGTAGAACCGTTTGGTTTGATGGTCGCTTTAGATAAAGAAATTCACGGTTTGGCTCATATCTCTGAATTATCCGATGAGTCAATTACCAATATCAACGATAAATTCAAGGTAGGTCAGGAGTTGGATTTCACCGTAGTTTCTTTGGAGCCGGCCGAACATCGCTTGGGCTTAAGAGTAGCTGGTGTAAAGGGAAAATCTGGTCGCAAGGCAGAAAATGAAACAAAAAAAGAGGAGAAAGTAGAGGAAACAAAGACAGAAGAGGTAACAGAAGAGGTAAAGGAAGAAAAAGTAGTAAAGAAGGCAAAGAAAAAAGAAGAGCAAGAATAATCTTTTTGTAAAAAATCGCTCTCTTCGGAGGGCGATTTTTGATTCATTGATTTTTTACCCGTTTTGCTTTAGAATATGTGTATTATATATCATAATTTATTTTTTTAGCATCCTATGAAAGACCTTATTAAAAATTTTTTGATTGTTTTTGTCATGCTATTTCTGGTGGCCGGTGTTTGGAGTATGGTCAAGATTGACCAGTCCCAAAAGCCGGAAGAAATAGGTATTGGAAAAATGGTAGAAGAAATTAACGCCGGTCAGGTCAAAAAAATAACCATAGAGGGTGAAGTTTTGAGCCTGCAGTTAAAAGATGAAAAAGCCAAACCGCAGACAGTAAAGAGAGAAGTCAGCGAGACATTTGGCGATATTATAAAAAATTACGGTGTCACTGAAGAGGCGAGAAAACAATTGGATATAGAGGTAAAGGCAGAAAGTTCTTGGAAATTTTGGATGACAAATTTGCTTCCGATAATTCTGCCGTTAGTCATCATCATGGGTTTCCTATATTTTATGACCCGTTCGGTACAGGGGGCAAATAATCGAGCGATGGGTTTTGGTCAGAGCAACCCGAAACAGGTTAAGCCGGAAGATAAGGATAAAAAAACCTTTGCCGATGTGGCTGGAGCCAAGGAAGCAAAGGAGGAGTTGGTGGAAGTAGTTGACTTTTTGAAGAATCCAAAGAAATTCACTGACATGGGAGCTAAAATTCCCAAAGGAGTTTTGTTAATGGGTAGTCCGGGTACGGGTAAAACCCTGCTCGCCAAAGCAGTAGCAGGTGAAGCCGACGTACCATTTTTTCACATGTCCGGTTCGGAATTTGTGGAAATGTTTGTTGGCGTCGGCGCTTCGCGCGTACGTGATCTATTTATCAAAGCCAAAAAGGCCGCTCCAGCAATTGTTTTTATAGATGAAATTGACGCCGTTGGTCGCAGACGAGGGGCAGGTTTGGGAGGCGGTCATGACGAGCGAGAACAAACCCTTAACCAAATATTGGTGGAAATGGATGGTTTCGATCCGAATATTGGAGTAATAGTAATCGCCGCTACCAATCGTCCCGACGTATTAGATCCGGCCCTATTACGCCCTGGTCGTTTTGATCGCCGCGTAGTTATCGACATGCCAGACATTAAGGATCGTGAGGAAATTCTTACAGTGCATGCTAAAGATAAGCCATTATCTAAAGATGTTTCCATTCGCAAAATTGCTGAACGCACTCCTGGTTTTTCCGGGGCCGATCTGGCCAATCTTTTAAACGAAGCCGCGATCCTGACAGTACGGCGTGGTTTAAAAAAGGTGGGAGAACCAGAGGTTTTGGAGAGTATAGAAAAGGTCTTACTCGGACCGGAGCGGAAAAACAGGGTGATCACGGAAAAAGAAAAGAAAATGACCGCTTATCACGAGGCCGGACATGCTGTCGTTGGCCACTTATTACCAAATTGCGATCCTGTCCGTAAAGTGTCCATTATCTCTCGCGGTACCGCTGGGGGTTACACCTTGAAAATGCCCTCTGAAGATAGACATTATCATACCAGGGCTCAATTTAAAGATGAGTTAGCCATGATGCTCGGCGGCTATATCGTAGAAAAAATGGTTTTTGGCGATGATATGATTTCCACCGGTCCATCCAGTGATTTACGTAGCGCCACCAAATTGGCCCGTGACATGGTGACCAGATTTGGTATGAGTGACAGATTAGGGGCGCGCACTTATGGAGAGCATGAAGAGCTAATCTTCTTGGGACGCGAGATCCATGAGCAACAGGATTATAGCGACAAGACGGCTGATGAGATAGATAAAGAGGTTAGCGTTTTGATCTCTGATGCCGAAAAAACCGCCAAACACATTTTATCGAAAAATGATGATAAGTTGGAAAAGATGGTGCAGGTACTGTTGGAAAAGGAGACTATCGAGCAGGATGATATAAAGGAGATAATGGGCAAGGCGCCGGCTAAGGAAGTGGTATAAAAAATTGAGATAAATTTTTAAAACCGCCCTCATTTAGAGAGCGGTTTTGTTTTTGTTTTCAGTTTCATCTTTACTGTATACTTTTAACAATCACCTTTATCTTATCCGGTACGCTAGGAGCGGATCGGCTCCATTGAGGGGATATCTTGATTTCTACTCCGGCCGCGTGTGGCAGTCCTAGTACATATCTTTCTATTTCGTCCTTGCTTTTTCCGGTGAAATTTTGGGTGGCCAGCTTCTCACTATTGGCGTCTAGGGTAACAGTAATATCCTGGGTGATAGATAATTGTGCTGTGCCTTGGGCTAGGTCATAGGACATTAGGGAAACCTGCGGCTCTTTACTGGAGGAAAGTACCTTCTCTGCGGTCATATCTATCTTATTAGTAAGTTCTTTACTTACTATATCGGCTAGTTCCTCTTGGTTGTACATTAAATAGACAATGTTATTTTTGCTAGAAAGTTTAAATTCAGATACTTCGTCTCCGACCTTGGCAGAGTTAGTGATTTTTTGATCAGTGACGGTGGCAATTTTTTGATTATACCAATTATCGTTATTCGCTGTGAGATTTTTTAAAAATGCTTCTTTGGTTTTTTCTTTGAAATCTTTTTCAGCCGCCTGTAAATCATCTTCAGTCAAAACTTTTATTTCATGCGAACCACCCACCATCGGCTTAATACTTTCGGCATAGACCATCTTTTGTCGTTCTGGCTTCAAGCCGGGGATTATAAACTGGCTAGGACCAATCTCGTTCTGTTTACCTATGGTGTCCGCGTATACACTGGCGGTGATCTGGCCGTTCGCCGGCACCGTTACGTTATTTTTTATACGGAAAAGAACATTATTAGGAGTGAGTAACCGAGTAGTTTTTACCAGTGGCTGTTCGGTATTACTTTTGTTGTAAATAATTACTTCGCCTTCAGCGACGCCGTCTATTATCTTAGCATTGGTAGGGTAATAGGTCTGAGAGAAGTCAAAGGGGGTAGAGGAAACCGTACCAGTGACGGCTTTAGTACTCTGTCTTTGTCTTTCCACATTAACAACTAGGTTAACATTTTTGGTATCCTCCTTAGCCATTACTGTGATGGTAGCTTTTTTGGTAGTAGTAAAAATTACCACTCCTAATAATATGATGGTGATGATTAAAAACGATAAAGCAATAGTTTTATAGAGTTTAACCGGTGGTTCCGGCATCGGCCGCGTCTCCATGCGATGGGTGATCATATTGTGGTAAAAAAATTAAAATTCTCGATATTTTAGAGTTGTTTTTATTCGGCCACCCTAAAGATCTCGTCAATCGTAGTCATTTTTTCCAATGCTTTAAGTATACCATCTTGTGCCATAGTCACCATGCCATTTTTTATTGCCAGTTCCTGTATGGTATATTCGGAAACCTGCGCGCTTAAGATGATCTGTTCCAGCTCTTTGTTCATGGTGAAAATTTCATAAATACCAACGCGTCCTTTGTATCCAAGCCCACTACATTCTTTGCAACCCTTTCCATGATAAAAATGTAAATTATTCAGATCAACATTTTTTTTCTCGGCCTCTGGTAATTTGGAAAGTATATCTGTTACTTTTTTTAATACTTCCGGATCTAGAGTAATTTCCTCGCTGCAATGTTCACAGATACGGCGTACTAGGCGTTGGCCGATAACGGCGTTTAGGGATGGGGCTAAAAGAAATGGTTTAACGCCCATTGATAAAAAGCGAGGGATAGCACCAGAGGCGCTGTTTGTATGTATAGTAGAAAGCATTAGGTGGCCGGTAAGAGCTGCCTGGATGGCAATGTCGGCGGTCTCCAAATCGCGGATTTCACCGACCATGCAAATATCTGGATCCTGGCGCAAAATACTGCGTAAACCCTTAGCAAAGGTGTAGTCGCGGCTAGCGTCGACCTGGCTTTGGTTGATCCCCTCCATCTTTATTTCCACCGGATCTTCCAAGGTAATAATCTTTACCCCTGGTTTGTTTAGAGTGCGCAAGATAGCGTACATGGTGGTGGTTTTACCGGAACCAGTAGGACCGGTGGTGATGATCATGCCATTAGGACGCTGTACTTCCTTTTTAAGACGTTCGTAGGCCTCACCGCGCAGACCGAGCTCGTCATAGGTGACACCCTTGCTGCCGCTATGTAAAATACGCATTACCACACTTTCGCCGTATACTGTAGGCATAGTGGAGACGCGTACATCTAGTGAACCAGATTCCATACGCAAAGTAACGCGCCCATCCTGCGGACGGTCATTGATATTAATTTTCAAGGTGGCTAATAATTTGATGCGGGAAACAAATTTTTTCCATTGCTCTTTAGGCAGGTTGGCCACATCATGCAAAACACCATCGACACGATAGCGCACTGCAATGCCTTTTTCTTCCGCCTCTACATGGATATCTGATGAATTTAGTTTAAGCGCCGCGGCGATCATCAGTGTTAAAATATCACTGATAGAAATATTTTTAAAATTTTCTTCCAAAGCCTGTAAATTTTCTATGCTTGTTTGGTATTTATTTAATTCTTCGTCAGTAATATTGATATCCTTACTGATCGGTTTGACTATCGGTAGGGTAGCATAAAGTTTCAGCACTTTTTCCAAACTAGTTTCTGAAATTAAATAAAATTCCACATTGGCATGATGGCGCTCGCTTAGTTGAAAAGCCACCTCATCCATTTCCTGGTTTTTTTCTAAAACACCCAAACGGATTTCCTCGGGTGTGAAGTAAAAACATACTATCTTTTTTTCTTCCGCCATTTCCAGTGGTATAGCTCGTAGGGCTTCGGAAGATATGGGGAAACTCTGTAAATCAATATATGGCATGCCTAAAATTTTCGCCTGCTCTTCTATTAGCCTCTCCTTTTCCTTTTGTTGGATACCCTGCATTTTTTGTTTGAATTTAGCCTGTGCGTCGCCTGTTTTTGGTATCCCAGTTTGGTTTTTTTGTGTGAGTCCTCCAATAGATGGAAAATCGGACATACTATTTTCTAAATATTTTTTTGACGTGATGAATTATACGGCTGAGTATGCCTTCATGATGCATTTTCATGAAAAAATATACCCAGGCGCTGGTGGAAAAGGTATTGAAAATGGCGCCGGCGATGGCTATGAATAATATCAATAGGATCCAGCCAGTGAATAGGCCTACCAGTATTAACCATGTTTGTCCGGTGACTGCGGCTATGAGCCAGATGAAAAGCGAGGGAATAAAGGCAAAGGCCGCGAAGACTAATATGACGAGTAATAAAAATATATTTAAGACAAAAAGTACGATGCTTAATTCCAAAGATACTAGAACATGTTCTTTGAATAATTGGCTTCCGCGTTTAATAGAGTGCCACAGGTTATTCCCCCCTACTACGGCGTAGCATAGAGAGAAAATAGTGATGCAAGCAACCGTTAAGGCTAGAAATATCTCTACAGACATAAGTAATACAGAGAGCCACCCAGCTAAGCTACCTCCAAGGAGTGTAATTTTAATCCAGATACACCACCCGCCCGTCGCCAATCCTGCTAGCAGTACCTTGCTGATGATGTTAATGGTTAGAACCTTCCAAAATGAAATGACGCCTCTTTTCCAGAGCTGGTCAGAAGAGGGGACACTATTTTTTTTGTACCAGTTAGCGGCGGCAAAGATTAAGGCGCCTTCAGCAATAGTAGCGGCTAATATTATGAGGATACCTAGGCCGCATAGGATGAGCATAATCCAAATTAGTCCGATGGCGGTTTTAGCGTCCGGGACCTGAGAAAGGGGCATGATGTATTTAATGCTTGGCATATTGGGCTGCAATATCTGTCCAGCAAAATTATTAAGTCCGAATTCTCCCAAGAAGACAGATAATAGACCCAGGATCCATAGGGTTTTGTTTTTCCAGGTCAATTGCCAAGCGTGAGTGATTGATTGACGATAAATTGAAACAGGCATAATTGTTATTTAATTAGCACGTCTTAATTATACCACATTATAACATTAATTTAAAATAGATTTTGTTATCAAAATTCGATAATTTTCCCCAGTATACCTTGGCGATCAACAGGGCCATATATTCGTGAGTCGGTACTGGCATCTCGTTTGTCTCCTAAAACGTAATATGAATTAGGGCCCAAGGCAGACACGATCTCTTTTTCAGCGGTATTTTGTCGCCCTGCAGGTAAGTATGGCTCCGCAACTGGTATAAGGTCCGCCCCCTGTTTTTCTTGTAGGAACACCTCCCCACCCTTGATGGTTACGATCTCATTGGGTAAGCTGATTATTCTTTTGATCATAATTTTGTCTGTTTGCGGTTCAACCAGCTCTACAACATCAAATCTTTGTGGTTTTTGTAAAAGATAAATCACTTTATTGATAAAAACCCCCTCTTTATCATGAAAATTAGGTTCCATGGAGTTGCCGCTAATTCTACCAGGGGAGATAACTAAAAATCGTACGGCAATTAAAATTAAAAATATTATTAAAATAACTGAAAAAATTTTAGTATAATATTTTTTAATTATTTGGTTTCTACCTTCGAACATATTATTTACTAATGACAAAGCATTATTTTTTTGGTATGATAGGAATCATAATTAACAAGACCGCACTATGGATAGTAATTTTTTGTTAGGATTGCAGGCAGTACGAAATGATATATTTTTAACTTTCACCGCTTTGATTGAAAGTAATGCCCTAGCGGGATTTGTGTTGGGAATGTTGGTGGCTATTTTGGTTATTGGCTTGGTGGTAAGTAAGGATCCGCGTCGCATTCCACTAATACTTAAATATTCAGCCGCGGATAGTTTTCAGAAAATATCTAATCAGAATGGTGTGGGTACCTATCAGTTGTCCTATAGCAAGTTTATGAAATCCTATTCCGCCACCAGAATTTTTTTCTCTTTGTTTATCTTTATCTTCATCGTATTCATTGTTTGGTCGTTGGCCCATTTTGTATTTCCGGTTTAATTATATTTTATAAATTCTTCATTGGGATATCGGCGTTAACCAAACTTTCTCCTTCTCGTTGAAAGTTTATATTCTCACTGCGGTAGGGAGTATATTTATTAGCCTCGCAAAGCAAGAAGTAGGTGCTCTCACCAGTGAGAAAATAGTATCTTCCCTGGCTATCAGTGGCTGTTGTCGCCACTAGTTTATTAAATCTGGCATCAAATAGCCGGACGATAGCATTGGCTAGGGGTTTTTTGCTAATGGTATCGAAAACCATGCCCCAGTCTTTAGCTTTGTGCGGTCTGGCTAACCGCCAGAATATGGCGAATAGTGCAGCATGCAAGATAAATAGCAATAGTACATACCAGCGCGGGGTAAAATATAAAGACACCAGAGATACCGACATGCCGAACAGAGCGACAATCATCTGTAATTTTCTTCCAAATTTATTCCATTTTATTTTTATCAGATTGATGGCTTCCTTATCCTCTAATTTATCGAGCGGTATGACATAAGATACGGCCGTATCTTTGGTGGTAATGGTAAAATTTCCACCTAGGTACAGATTGGTGCGATGCCCATCACTACTCGTGTCCTTGAGGATTGATGAGGGGAAAATCATGCCATTTTTGATCACCTCCAGACGATAATTGCCGGGCTCGGCGAGAAAGAAGTAGCGGCCATGGTGGTCGGTCACCCTAGTTTGAACAGTCTTGTTAGTTTGAGCATTGATTAATCTGACGATGGCCAAGTCGACCGGCAGTTTGGTGAGGGAGTTATACACCTCGCCCCAGGGGCCCTTCTTGCGTCTTACTAAAAGTAATATGGGTTGTAGGAAGCTAAATTGTAAAAGTCCAATGATGTCCCCGAAGGCCATGAAGGGTAGGGTGGCCGCGGCTGTGGCGCCGACAACGGAGGGGGCGATGACATTACTTACTACAATTTGTACTTCCGGATTTTGTTTTATCTCCTCGACGGCTTTTTTGGCCTCGATAAATTGAGTACCTACTTGCTGGGCCGCCCTAACGACGGCTCTGGTAGAATTTTGAGTGACGTTCGCAATTGGCGCGGCAATTTTTTTGATATTTTCTATTACGGCACTCTTTTTATTTAGTGTTACATTAAAATTGATAATGTTATTTTTTACTGTAAAGACAGCAGTGGTTTTTTCGGTGTAGCCATTTTTGTTAATGACTAAATAATATTCTCCGTTAGGTACGACAAAGCTAAAAGATCCATTAGTCCCGCTGGATGCCGGGTTTGTTTGGTTAAAAGAGGAGGTATCAAATATTTGTGCCTCGCCGACTTTGTGGAGGGCAATCATGGCATCTGGGATACCATTTCCATTAGTGTCTACGACAAAACCCTGGTTCAGACAAACGATTTTAAATTGATAGGTAAAATTTTGTCCGCTTAAATAACTAATTTCCAATTTTCCGGTGTGTTCACCGGTCTCCGGCAATTCCACGTTGGTGATATATTTTTTATTTATCGAGTCATATGTAAAAGCAAATATTTTTTCTTTGCTGTAAATTTTTAATACGACATTTTGAGGTTCGCTCGGGAATGACTTAAGAGGAATTTCTAAATTGAATTTTGTGCCTGTCAGGCCGGTCAGAGTGTCATTTTCAAAGGTTAAGCCGAGGATGTTGGTGGGTAAAGTAAGCTTAAATGAGGTGGTCGGAGTTGAAGTGGCTGTATCTGTAGGAAACACCTGCTCATAATGTTTAGCTACGTAACAGGCCACCTGACATTGAGGATCGGCACAGTCAATCAAACCGTTGTTATTATCGTCAATACTATTTACACAATTTTCTTGGGTTACTACCGGTGTTGGTGTAGGTTGAGGTTGCGGAGTTGGTTCCGGGGTCGGGGTTGGTTCGGGTAGGGGAGTTGGAGCAACTGGTTTGGGTTGACAGCGTACGTCGCCCGCACAGGTTGGATCGGCGCAATCAGTTAGTCCATTTTGATCATCATCAATTTTGTTGTTACAAATTTCTCTGTAGATTCTAGCACTAACAAAGGCGCCGGGGCTGTAATCGTTGAATGCGTCATAGGAAAATGCGGTGTAGTAGTACGTAGTGTTGGCATTGACATGCGTATCTAAAAAGCGGGTGCCGGAGCCGGTAAATACCAATGTGCCGTCATTTGTAGTAATGGAACGTGCATTTGTTTTTCGTAAAATTCTCACACCCAAGAACCTGGCCACATTTGGATTAACCCAGGTCAGGGTGAAAGAACCGGTACCGGCGTTGGCCTGAAAGTTGGACACATCCGGGGGAGGACTCGGAACATGGGGGGTGGTGGTGGGAGTTGTCGGGGGTGCTAGGGTTCTCACTGTACCGGCAAAATTTGTAGAGCTACCGGTGGTATCTGTGACTGAGATTTGGAAATAGTAGTTGGTATTGGAATTTAAATTAAAAAGTTCGATTAGATTGTTTACCGGATTAGCTGAGATGCCATAATTATTAGTGAGCCCATAAGTGAAATTAGTGGAAGCGATACCTCTATCGTCAGCAGATTGCCAGGTGATCCTAGCTGAATTGGCGGTGGAGGTAGTAATGACATTGGAAATAACAGGAAGTTGATTGACCAGCACTTCTTGAACGTTATCATTATTGATAATAGTATAAGTCAGTACCGAATTGGCACCAAGTTCGGCATTAATCGGATTACTTAAAGTAATTTGGATCGTTTCATTGGGTTCAATTTGCCCGTCGTTTATAACGACCAAAGGTAGAGTGGTAGAAGTTGCTCTGGCTGGGATTGTGAGTGTTCCGTTACTTAAAGTATAATCAGTACCGGCGTTAGCCGTGCCTCCTGTAACGGCATAGTCGACAGAAACATTCTGTGCGATCGCGTTGTTTAGTGTCACTAGGATTACCGGATTAGTTAATGATTCGAGGGCGCTAAGGGCTTGGTTTTGAAATTGTACGCCAGAGTTGGAAACAACTATTGAGTAATCTCTTGTCCCATAAAATGGCCCTGTTTCCGTAGTGTCCACTGCCTGCACTGTAAAATTATATGTACCGGGGATAGTGGGGATTCCGGCGATGGCGCCATTTGCACCAATAGCCAGTCCCGGGGGTAGGTTGCCGCTGTAAAGGCGGTAGGTAACATTGCCCTGGCTATTTACAGATTGTTGGGCTGGACTTTGATAAGGCAGGCCGACTACTCCATCAGCGTATAAACCGGTGGGTCTTACAAATCGGTAAATATTGATGCGGTAATTTCCACCGTCGGCAGCATAGAGAAGATTGTTTTGAGCATCATAATATGCACCGTAGGGACCAATAATATTATCTTGATTAGCCGCGGGGGCAGAAGCGTTGCTGGTAAAATTTGGTTGGCCGATTACGTTATATGCATTTTCACCATTAGATATGTTAGAGACATCAAAAAACATCAGGCGGTTATTGTTTGTATCCGCCACTATCAACGTTTGGTTATTTTCATCATAGGCAATAGATCGTGGCCAATAAAGACTATTTTGAGTCGCCCCTGATCTGTTGGTGCTGGTAAAATCAGCCTGGCCAATTACGTGTGTGGCCGGTTCACCATTATTAATAGTTTTGATATCAAATCTTAAAACACGGCTTCCGGTTCTATCAGCCAATCCATAATCTGCTACGAATAGGGCGTCATTTTTTTCATCGTATGCCAGGCCATAGGGCGAATTATCAAAGGTAGAAGCGGTTGCCGCGGCTGTTCTGGTGTTAAAAGTTTGTTGGCCAAGGACATAAATTGCATTCTGGCCGTTGGCTATGTTAGTTGTATCAAACACCATCACACGGCGATTTTGATTATCGGCCACGAATAGATAGTTATTTTTTGTATTAAAGAAAAGGCTGGATGGGGAATATAGTCCGTTTTGAGTGGTATGTAGATCATTGTTGATAAAATTTGATTGTCCCAAAACGAAAATTGCATCTTCGCCGTTGTTGATGGTCGCTATGTCATAAATTAAGACGCGCTGATTACCAGAATCGGTGACAAATAGCCAATTACGATCAGGATCATACGCTAAACCATAAGGGAAATACATTGAGTTAGCGGTAGCGCCGTAGACATTACTGGAAAAATTTGGTTGGCCCAATACGTTATCTGCTACGCGATCTATAAGACGATTATTATTATCTAAATTAAAAATTAATACCCGGTTATTATTCCCTTCGGTAATAAAAAGACGATGGTGTACTTTGTCCATGGTCATTTCTCTAATGCCATTGAAGCCGCCATTGTTTGTTGGGCTATTATTCGTGTAATTAGTTGTCCATCGTGGTTGATTATTTTCATTTAATTGCCCGAGTAAATTAATAGCATTAGCGCCACCCACAATGTTGGTCGTGTCAAAAATCATCACTCTGTTATTGTATCTTTCGGCAACGTAAAGAAGCTTATTTGTCTGATCTATCTCAATGCCCTGAGGGTAGCTCAAGCCATTTTGGCTGGTATTTTTTGCATCAGTTACAAAACCAGGCTGCCCTAAAACGTTAATAGCATTTTCACCATTAACAATTTCATTGACATCAAAAATCATCACACGATTGTTATTGGCATCGGCGACAAAAAGAATTTTTCTCTGTGTATCTAGGACTACGGAGGTTGGGGAGGACAAACCATTTTGAGTGCCGGTACCCCATCCCCTTGTTACAAAACCAGGCTGCCCTAAAACGTTAATAGCATTTTCACCATTAACAATTTCGTTGACATCAAAAATTAAAACACGGTTGTTCCCTATATCGCCCACATACAATCTTTTAGCTTCCGTATCAATAGCCAATCCTGATGGAGAATAGAAACTGGAGGCATTTAAGCCGTTATTTCCACTAGTAAAATTCTGCTGCCCTAAAACGTTAATAGCATCCATATTATCTGCGATGGCAGAGATATCAAATACCAACACTCTTTGAAATTTGGAGTTGGTGACATACAGATAATTAGTAGTGGGGTCAAAGGCCATTGGTCCTGGTTTAACGGCGTTTTGTGAGGCGTTTACATAGTCAGTGCAGGAATAAAAATTCGGTTGGCCGAGTACGTTGGTAGCATTTTGACCGTTAGATAAATTCGTCGTATCAAAAACCAGCAAACGTGAATTGCCGTTATCGGCTACTAATAAGATATTTTTTGAGGGAATGGCTAAAACCGCGTTGGCCTTATTGAATCCATTTGGACTGCAATTAACGTCCGCGCTAGTAAAATTATTTTGTCCAAGAACAAAATCAGCCACGTTATCAATAAGGTTGTTATTTTGATCCAGGTTGTAAGCTAAAACACGGCTATTCTGCGTATCCACAACATAAAGTCGATGGTTGATTGGATCTTCCGAAATGTTGTATGGGAAATTTAGTCCCTTATTATTCGGGGGGTTGTTGTCTACATTTCTAGTAGTAAAAACAATACTCCCACTGAAATCTGTTTGGCCGATCAGGTCGGCGGCAAGATAGGCGTTTAGTTTGTTTTGCAGAGCAAAAAACAACACTATTACATTTAAAAAAATTGCTATTAAAAAAATAAAATGCACAAAACGTATGTGCTTGGTTATCCACGGCATGATTTTTTCGTTTAGAGACATAAATTCTGAGTGTATATCACGATATAATATACCACAAATTTGACAAAAAATGAAATATATCTTAACCTATACCTAGATGCGTTTGTACGAGAACCAGCCCAGTTTGCCGGAACGGCGAATATGGTACCACTTTCGGAGCATCTACAAATTCAAAAAGCGAAATTTTCGGGTGGAACCGTCTTGAAGTAATTTAGGACCCCGATGCCACATTTTTGGTATCGGGGTTTTTATTTAAAAAATAAATTATTAATATAAATAAATCATAAAATATGGATAAAGAACAACTAGAGATCATGCGCCATAGTTGCGCCCATTTGGTGGCCGCGGCTGTGCAAGAATTGTATCCAAGCGCTAAATTTGGCGTGGGACCGGTGGTGGAAAACGGCTTCTATTATGATATCGATTTTCCGGAACCAATTGGCGAAGCGGACTTAGCGAAAATTGAAGATAAGGCCAAAGAAATGGCTAAGAAAGGGCTAAAATTTGAAAAAAGTGAGCTTTCTATAGACGAAGCCATCAAATTTTTTGGGGACAAAGGGCAGGTGTATAAGGTCGAGCTTTTGAAGGACTTAAAAGAAAAAGGCACCACCAAAGTGAAGGATGAGGAAATGTTAGATTTGGCCGGGTCGGTAGATAAAGTGACTTTGTATACCACTGGAAATTTCGTGGATCTCTGCCGCGGTCCACATTTGGATTTTGCCAAACAAATTGTCGCTTTTAAATTAACCAAATTAGCCGGCGCCTATTGGCGCGGTAAAAGCGAGAATCCACAATTACAGAGAATTTATGGTGTTTGTTTTGGAACGAAAGAGGAATTAAAAGAATATTTACACATGTTGGAAGAAGCGGAGAAAAGAGATCACCGCAAGATTGGCGTGGAGCAAGATTTGTTTTTCTTTGACGATCGAGTAGGGAAGGGGCTTGTGATGTGGACCTCGAATGGGACAATCATCAGAAATGAGATAGAAAAACTGGCCGTGGAGCACGAGCGCGCGGCGGGTTATGTGCGCGTACGTACCCCACATTTGGCCAAGGAAGAAATGTTTTTGACTTCAGGACATTTACCATATTACAAAGATAGTATGTACCCGGCCATGGTGATGGATGATGGTACATATTATCTAAAAGCCATGAATTGTCCGCACCACCACACTATCTTTAATCACAATATGCATAGTTATCGCGATCTGCCATTGCGTATCGCGGAATATGGTGAGTGTTATCGTAATGAATTATCCGGTACCTTGGCCGGATTACTCCGCGTACGTTGTATGGCCATGAATGACGCCCATATCTATTGCCGCAAGGATCAGATTAAGGAAGAATTTAAGGGTGTTATGAAAATGACCATGGAATATTTTAATATCTTCGGTCTAAAGGACTATTGGTTTAGACTTTCCAAATGGAGCCCCAAGCATTTGGAAAAATATGTAAATGAACCGGCAAATTGGGAGTATAGTGAGAAAATAATTCGTGAGGTTTTGCAGGAAATGAAGGTAAAATTTGTGGAGGTGGAAGATGAGGCGGCTTTTTACGGACCAAAGGTGGATGTGCAGTTTAAGTCGATTGTCGGCCGTGAGGAATCAATGTCTACTATCCAGTTGGATTTTGTAGCCAAACAGAGATTTAATTTGCACTATACCGATGAAACAGGGCAGGACAATAACGAAGTATTTGTCATTCACCGCGCACCGCTCTCAACTCACGAAAGATTTACCGCATTTTTAATTGAGCACTACGGTGGTATGTGGCCAGTGTGGTTGTCACCAGTACAGGTATTACTTGCCCCAGTGGGTGAGGCCCATGTAATTGGAACAAAAGCTTTGGCCAACGAATTGTTTAATATGAATATCCGGGTGGAAGTAGACGAGGCCAATGAAAGTATTGGTAAAAAAGTACGCAATGCCGCTAAAAGAAAAATTCCATATATTGTGGTAGTGGGGGATAAGGAATTATCTGGCGAAGAGTGGACTATCCGCGTGCGGGGGCAGGAAGAACAGGTGAAGATTGGTAAAGAGGAATTCGTGAGGAAGGTTTTGGGTGAGATTGGAGAGAGAAGATAATATACATATAAATTTAAAACAGCTCCATAAGAGCTGTTTTAAATTTATATACTTCGGTTAAATTATCCCTTTATACCAAATATTCTTTTATACCAGGGTACTTTTACTTCTGTTTTTTCTCCTAAATCTTCATCTATACTACCAGCAAAAGTAGGTCTATCCGGCATCGGCATGCCTATTGTCTCACCCCCTTTAGGAGTTTTGGATCTCGTCGCTGTTATCTCGTCTCCCTTTCTTGTGATCTGATCACCGGCCGTTTTTCGTACATGTCTTGCGCCTAAAAGATCTACAGGTTCTTTTACAATTTCATCCCCGAGACCTTTAACAAAATTTCCACCTTCCGTTTTTAATTCAGCTTGGAGTGCTTTTCTTGCCTGCTCATGTAATTCGTCGCCGGTCAGTTCTCCTGTCGGAGAAAATAGAGGTTTCCTTTTAGTTACGCTAGTGGGTTGAGAAGTTTTTGTTCCTGTCTCTTCTGTGACTTCTTGTTCGGTGAAAGTCATTTCAGGGCCTTTTGATTCCTCTGCCTGATCTTGAATTTCTGGTTCAAATTTCTGGGTAGTAGTGATACGGTCAGTGTTGGGAGTGCGACGTGTTTCTATCCCTTTTCCAGCTATTGCACCTGCAACTAGTGCGGCGGCGCCTAACGCCAGCCCTTTTCGTGCGCTTGATCCTCTGCTAATTTTTGGTTTTATTTCCTTGACTGTTGGTACCTCAACATCATTGGAGATCGGTCTCTTAGCTTCTCTTCCTAGTTCTCGAGTGGCCGCACCACCGAAACCGCCTCCGGTGATGGGTGATAGGCGCTTTCTTGTGGGTATATTTTTGGGAGTAATAATTTCCGGCTCATCTATTATGATATCACTGTCTCCTAATTCAATTTCTTTCTCTTTATTATCATTTTTTCTTCTCCGAATTCCGCCCATTATCTTTTCACGCAGCGCCCTATCTGCTTTTCTCCTTTCTTCTCCTCTTCGTTCCTCCATCCCGCTACGTAAAATATCCGCTGTTTGTTTCATCCCGGCCATAAATTTTGCTTTTTTCTTTCCTTCTTCGTATTCCCCCATTCCTTTACGTAAAGTATCGGCAGTTGTCTGCATACCTTCACTAAATCTTTCCCTTTCTTTTATTGTATTTTTTATTTCTACCCATCTGTTGTAATCTTCACTTTCTTTAATTTCTGTACTCCATTTTTTTCTTCCCGCCAGTTTATTTAAACGGTCAAAAAGGAGAGACGCCGCGTTAGTCAGCTCCTCAGTGGAAAAATTTTTAATATTTTTTGCATTCGGAACTAACTCGGTAGGTGGTAGATTTAAAATCTTCTCTATACGACTCGGCTGTTTTTCAACTTCCGGGGGCGTATAGCGCATTGCTTCTGGGCTCATATTTTTAATTTTAGTTATTTTATTACATATATTATATCCCCAATTGAAAGGATTGACAATACTATCAATTTATTGTATGTTAATATGCTCTTTGAAAGGAGGAGAATAATGGCTCGTGAGCTGGTAATCGGCGCTCCCGGGCCATTGGAGGTCCGGAAGCTGGTTTGGAGTCAGGAGGAGCAGATGCTCCACCTGGTGCTTCAGACCGAACTGCCGACCCCGCTGTTTTCACCTCGCCATTGGGGGAGGTTGAAATCGGTACGGTTGGTAGGTTACAGGTTTCATTGGGTAGTAAGGGGGGGGATAAAAATAGAAAGAGAGGGCAAGCACTTCTTGCTGTCTATACAAGCAGACAGCACTGAAGGCAGTCTCGTTCTCGGGCAGCCAGACTGGCTGCTCGCAGACGTGAAGTTTGTTTGGTGAACCAGCCCGGGACTAAGGACCCCGGGCTTCGCATTTTTATCCGTTGATTTTTTTAAATATTTCGATTATAATCCGGTTGTTATGAAAGGCAAATTTTTCCTTCTTACATTTGGCTGTCAGATGAATAAACACGATTCCGAAAGGATCGTTGGTTTGTTATTATCCCTAGGACTGGCCGAAACTAAAAAACCAGAAGAGGCTGACATTTTAATGATTAACACCTGTAGCGTCCGGCAGGCGGCCGAGGACAGGGTCTATGGTTTTATTTACAATTGGCAGGAGCTGAGGAAAAATAAGCCGAATTTGATAATCGCCGTCACCGGCTGTATGCCCGGGCGTGATGTTGACGGAAAGATGAGGAAAAAAATCCAAGGTGTGGATCTATTTTTTGGTATTGAAGAATTACCAATGTTACCGAAATGGCTGGGAGAGCTTAATGCTGATTTAGTTGATGACTATTTAGCCATTGAACCAATTAGGGAAATAAAATACAGGGCCTCGATTACTGTTCAAACTGGTTGTAATAATTTTTGTACCTATTGCGTGGTACCCTATGCACGTGGTCGAGAAAAAAATCGTCCGGTGAAAGATATTTTGGATGAAATTAAAAAAGTTGTTGGCGAAGGATGTACAGAAGTAGATTTGTTGGGGCAGGTGATAAATAATTATAAAGCCTCGGATCCAGAAAATTTTTCAGACGTAAATCCTTTTAAAAATAAAGACGACTTCGCCGCGCTTTTATGGGAGATAAACCAAATTGAGGGGGTAGAGAGAATACATTGGACATCCGTTGATCCGCAATATTTAAATGATTATCAAATTGAGGTTTTGAAACTACCAAAGCAGGTAAACTATTTGCATTTGGCGGCCCAGAGCGGGGACAATGAAGTTTTAAAAAAAATGAATCGTCATTACACTCGCGAACAATATATTGATTTAATTAAAAAAATTCGCATAGTTCGGCCAGATATTGCCATCGGTACGGATTTGATCGTCGGTTTTGCCGGAGAGACGGAAGAGCAATTCCAAAGTACAGTAGATTTATATAAACAATGCGATTTTGATATCGCCTATCTTGCTATGTATAGCGAACGCAGTGGTACGGCCGCCGCCAAAGCGTTCAAAGACGATGTTTCACATATTGAAAAAAAACGACGCTGGCAGGCGGTGCAGGATTATATGGAAGAAAGAGTTTTTCAAAAAAATCAAAAATATTTGAACCAAATCGTTTCGGTTTTGGTGGATAAGTGTGAAAATGGAGTGTGTCTAGGTAATTCCAGCGAGATGAAATTAACACAGTTTTTAGGTAGGCCGGAGCTCATCGGTAAAATCGTCAAGGTAAAAATTACTCAGCCGGAGATGTGGATATTGAGAGGGGAATCAGTATAAAATTTAATTGGGAAAGATAAAACCATCTCAATTGAGATGGTTTTATCGTATAATTTGCACTCGGCCCACATCGCCCGATGTTAGGCGTACCTTAATTCCATGTGGGTGAGTGGGGGAGCTGGTTAATATATCCTTAACAATTCCCTCGGTTAATTTCCCCGTGCGTTGGTCCTTCTTTAAAACAATCGCCACATGCACACCGGGTGAAATATCAGTTCTGTTATTGCCATTCATATTATTACGGTGAGTTTAATAAAAAAAATTTATTTATAGCTCTTTATTTGTAGCATGGTCATTTTTTATTATAATATCAGAAAATTTTAATTCGTCGTTTCGAAATGGCCTGTCAGGTCTATAAATATAAATGCGCAAATCCATTTGAGTAATGGGTAAACCTAATTCATCGCCTTTTTTCTTAATTATTTTATCTCGTTCTCGTTTGTCATTTAATGGTGAATATTCGGCACCGAGTAATAAAACATGGCCAACAGTATCATCTCCGTCTTGAATAAAATATGGCATGCGTGACATCGTATTAATTTCGCTTTCACAGGCTACTGAGATTTTTTTCCCTAGCATTTCTCTTGACAAAGCTCTGGTCAAAGCTGTTTTACCGACATTGGAAGAGCTTCCTATGATAGCCACTACAACTGATAGCCACTACAACATATCTTTGGGTCTCTAATAATCTTGTTATTTCGGTGATCGCTTTCTCAACACCGGCATCAAAATTATATTCGCGACTGTATCTTTCTTCTGTTGTATTTTTTTCTGAGCCAAACATATTGGTTTAATTAAAATTTTATTTATTTCATCAAACCCCTAGATTTTAAAGCATATATAAAATCGGAAATTCCGCCGGCAAAGGGATTACCCCTCGCGATAATAATAGAGCCATCTGGCCAGCGTGCTCGTATTGCATAAGAAGATGAACCAATTTGGAATGTGCGTCCGAATTGTACTACGCCCAAAGAAGCGAGTATTTCCCCGTTCTTTTTCAGTAATTTTTTTGATTTTATGTCTACAATGGCTATTATATTCAAATTTTCGAGTGGCTTATTTTTTGCTTTTTTAATCATGTTAACACCGCCTACCAGACCTAATCCGCATGGCAGGGCAATCGCAAGTAAAATTATTCCAGTCAAAAAGTTAAATACTAATTGGATGATTCCGTTAATTGTTAATATTGCCAGCAATATACCAATTACAAAGTTAAATGTATAAATCCAGGAGATGCCATAATTTATAAAAAATATTTTTTTATTTTGTTCGAAAACGGCATAACCACTTGCATCAACTATTGGTTTGAGATGATTAGTTATTTCTTTTTTAATCATAAAACTCGTAATTTTGTTTTTTTATTTCAACTATGAATGGGTCGCGGATAAACGAAGTTGCCGAAGGCAATTTGGGCGAAGGGCGAGCCGAGCCCTGAGTCGTTTATTCGCTGTTATGTCTCCCGACGATTGAAAGGAGTGGAGCACCGCGGGGCAAAATCTGAAGGATTTTGAGTTCAGAAAACGGCCGTACTATTTCTTATAAATAAATCTGTAAATTAGAATCATCAAAATTCCCCAAAGGATAATATCTGCGATTATTCCAAATGTAGAAATTTGATTTACAACTTCACCAGATAAACCATTAACGCCCCAATAATAATACGCAAACGGTGCACCTATGGTATTACAATCACCAGGGCAACCAACACAACAGCCGCCACACTTGCAGTGCACTATACTTGATAATGAAAGGGGTAATAAGAAAATAATTGCAGTAACTATTACTGCCACAACAATTGCGATAGTCATTTTTTTGTTAGTCATACAATTTTGATGTTTTATTAAGTATATAAATGTTTTTATGACTTCAGATTTAATTGAACAATTTAGGTCGTTTTCTGAATTAGATATAACGTTTGCTTGTATACGATGTCGCCTTAGCGATATGGGCGGAGGTTCACCGATAGGGGAACCGTAGCCGTATGTGCATGTTTTCCTTTCGTCCGCCCACGGCGGTGGCTCTTAAAAAGAATTCGATTTTGTTTTTTGTCACTTTTTGGCGTAGGGCAGAGGGGAGCAAAAGGGGTGAATGTCCAGAGGCCAAGATGTACTTTTAGGGTGAATCTTTTATTGAAATTTTAGAAAATATTTCGTCGTATGCTTTTAATGTTTCACCAAAATGACTACCAACATACATTATGGCTCTAGTGTCCGTTATTATCTTTTTAAATATATGATCGAGAAATGTTTTAGATAAAGAAAAAATTGGTTCGTTTTTATCTTCTATAGCATTTTCGTATTTATTAAAATCGGAATTTATTGTTAGCATTAAATTTTCTAAATTTTTAAATGAATTTTCTAGTTTGCCGCGGTTCCACCAGAGTTTTATACAATTATTGCATATTTTGTTAGATAAATTTGGTAATATTTTGTGTATTGAAAGTATTATAATCCAGAAATTGAATATGTACGCGCTCATGGCAGCATCATTGATCTCAGTTTCATTTTGTAAAAAGGTATCAAATATTGGATAATTTATACCTTTTAAAAATTCTTTGACATTAAAATTTTGTGACAGAATTTGATATACAACTTCAGCAAATTCGTCTCTGGTTAATTCATCTTTTGGCATAAAGTTTATTTTGAAATTTTTCGCTGTCTCGTTCGATTTCTGAGGTATCGCTCAATAGCTTCTTTTGAAGTCAGCCAATCCCTGCTTTCTTTGTGCGCTTCTAATTTTCCTTGTCTCGCAAGCAAATTTAGATACTTTGCAGAAAAAGGTGTAGTCTTGGCTATTTCTGTTAATGATAAAAATGTTTCTTGTTTTGCAGTTGTTGGAGTCAAAGTTTTGAGATAAATATCAAGAGAGCGCTCTATGGATTGAGCGACAAATTTTATTAGTGGTTCATATTCACCTTTATCCGCTTTATCTAGCACATCATAGTATTTTTTTCGGTCGGTTTTCATAATTACCACCAACGGGTACCCAGCTTGCATTAAAAATAGATTCATTGTCAAGCGTGCTGTTCGTCCGTTGCCGTCAAAAAACGGGTGAATGTAAACTAATTTATGATGTAGCAAGGCAGAAAGTTCAATAATATTTAGCTTGTTTTTTTGTGAATTTAGCCAGGTAATTAAATTCCTCATCAAATCAGGTACTTGTAATGCATCTGGGGGAGTGTGATCGGCGCCGCCAATAATCACATTCGCGTTTCTGTATCGGCCGGCCCACTCCTTGTCGGTTTCTTGTACAATAATTTGATGTAAATTTTTTATAAGCATTTCGGAAACAGTGTGCTTTTTGTCTTTATCTATCAAATCGTATAAATATTCCAGTGCGGTGTGATGGTCCTTTGCTTCTAAATGATCTTTCAAAGGCTTTCCTTTCACTGTTATACCTTCACTAATAACCAAAAAAGTCTCTTTTAATGTTAGAGAATTGCCCTCAATAGCGTTGGAGTTGTAGGTCATCTCAATTTGAAATTTTTCCCTCAGTTTTTGTACAGCAGATTTTGGTAGGGGGCGAAGCTTAATGAGTTTTGCAAGTTTTTCTTCCAGACGAGCTTTTATAATTGGTGATAGATAAGTCATAGAAAATGATTAATATGGTTTAGTTGATTATTTATAGTATACCATATTAAGGAATTATGTCAAGTTTAGAGTTTATATATCGTTTTCGTAGCCGAGCGAAGAAAACACCATATTTCCCCTCGCCCAATCACCAAAAAACAAAATCGGATTATTTTTAAGAGTGGGGGCCTTAGTCCCAAAAGGAAAACGTATATTTCACATAATGTACGCGTGTATACGATGTCCGCCGCAGGCGGATATGGGCGGAGGTTCACCGGTAGGGGAACCGTAGCCGTATACACGCTGTTATATGATGTATGCTTTTCTTTTTTAGCCCGTCAGGGCTCGTTTTATATACCGGACAAATTTGATTTTTATCCTTATTGGTGGGGTGCAAGAGGGACTAGGGGTGAATTGCATCCCACCATCGAGTTTATTAATTGGCGATATAGGCAGTTGATTTTCCTTTGCCAGTTGATTTGATTATTTTAATTTTTTTCAATTTCTGCAATTGTAATTGCGCGGTTCGACGCGGGCAAGATAAAATATCTTCAACATCTTTCACAACGATTCGTCCTACTTGATCTAGAAAGTCAATAATTTTTAGCTGTTCGGGCGTAAGGTAAATTTGTGATTTTATTTCTCCGTCAATATTGCGGGTAGATAATGGTAAGATTTTGTTTTTTACCTCGTCAATTTCTTCTTTAAATCCTTTGGTAAAATATTCCAGCCAAGAGGTGACATCCGAACGCCGTTCGTCGTATGTATTACCCAAATTAATGGCTTTGTAATATGATTGACGATCAGTATTGTAGTAATCTTCTAAAGCGAATAGACGGCGGAAATCGTATCCACGCTCATAAAGTATCAAGGTGGCCAAGGCGCGGGCAGTACGACCGTTACCATCGTTGAAGGGGTGAATGGCGGCTATTTCCATGTGTGCCACTGCCGCCACAATGATAGGACTGATCTCTTTTTCTTTACTTTCTGTAAGCCAGGTAATAAATTCAGTCATAAGTTGTGGTACGCGTTTGGCATCCGGCCCGGTGTACAATATTTCTTGGGGCATGCCCACGCGTCGACGCACTACATAAATCGGTCCTGGGCGATAATGCCCAGAGAATTGTGTGTTCAAAGTTTTGTCAGTTACTAATTTATGAATTTTTAAAATAACTTGTCCGGTTATCGGCTTTTTTTCGGCTACTACTTTTTCAATATATTTTAATGCGTTTAAATAATTTTTTACTTCATAAATATCTCGGTCAGGCGCGTCTATCTTCTTTTTCGCGTATAGGGCCTCTACCTGGTTCATGTTTAGTTGGTTGCCCTCGATTTCAGTAGAGTGATGAGTCATGCGGATGATAGCTTGACGGCGTAATTTTATTTCTTGTTGTGGTAAAATTTTGGCACGATCAATAATACCTTTGGTCTCGGCTATGGCCGTGAGATCGTGTAGAATCTTATTAGTGAGGCTGTATTTAGGATTAAACATAGTATAGTTTTTAGATTATACCAGTATCATACCACAAAATTGCGATTCGCGCAAGATTCGCGCAAGATTCGCGCAAGAATACTCATAAAAATGAATGGGGCTGAAAGAAAAGCATATTTTATATAACGTTTACGCATCATCTGAAGTTTTCATCCCGACTTAGCAGGATAAACTTTTGTTTTCAGACAATGCCTTGTTTAATTATCTCTGCCTAAACCCTCATCGAGCTAAGGGATGAAAATTTGGGTCGAGAAAATTTTTTACTCCTTATTAATTCTGAATAAATGAAAAATTTTGGAGCCAGATATGCGTTGTTAAGTGATGTTTTTCAAAATCCGCCGTGGTCTATAGGAAATAGTTATTTGTTGGTAGGAAGCTAGGCGAGATAACCCATTTTTTTAAATAGCTTGATAGACGGTTTATTAAGTTCAATTTCTGCAAGTTTCTCACGGGAAATCCACTCAAGCTTAACAATATCATCATCAGCTTTAACCTCACCAGAAACATATTCAGCAAGAAACACAAGAAATATATAATGGGTTATCTCGCCGTGTTTATTCGGCTCGTAATCTTCATCAAACCCAAGCGACCTGCTGATCGTCACTTCAATACCAGCTTCTTCCTTAATCTCACGCTTAATTGCGTCGCTTAATGATTCACCATCATCAACCCCGCCACCAATCAGGTGCCAGGTGTTTGGATAGGGTCCAACATCAGCCTTCTTTTTTCCGAAAAGCAGGTCGCGATTTTTTTCGATAACCGCGCTAACAATAACACGTGTTTTCATATGGGTACGTTATTAATTGTGATAAGGATTTTGAAAAATTTCACTTAACTACTTATAAACAAACTCCTTGTTTTTTTGGCTAAAAATTGTTAAAATATTTGCGTTTACTTTAAATCACAAAGGGGGTATGGAAACAAATCAATATTTTCCCAGTCAGGATCCGATGGTCAAATTGCGACAGGAAATGAAATTGCGCAATTTTAGCCAAAAAACCATCAAAAGCTACATCCATTATATTACACACTGCTTGTTTTGGTCAAGAAAAAATCCGCGCGATATCGCAGGTGCTGACATAAGGTTTTATTTAGAAAAAATGGTGGAAAAAGGGGCCTCGGCATCAACATTAAATACTGCATATAGTGCATTGAAATTCTATTTTGGCGCCATTTTGCGCCGTTCCTTTTTTCTAAACATCCCGCGTGCCAAAAAGGATAAAAAATTACCGTCGGTTTTATCAAAAGAAGGAGTTAAAAGAATGATATTGTTGACGGTCAATCCGAAACATAACTGTATGTTAAGCTTGTTATACGGCGCGGGTTTGCGAGTAGGGGAACTAGTACGTTTGAAGATGGGGGATATTGATATAGAGAGAGGGGTAATAAATATTAGACAGGGCAAGGGTGCTAAAGACCGTTGTGTGATGTTGCCGCAAGGCCTGCGCGAGGTTTTGAGTAATCAGCGAAGGTTAAAACAACCAGATACCTTTCTATTCACCAATGATCGTCGCGGCGGGCGCTTAACAGAGGCGACTGTACAACATGTGGTGACACAGGCGGCCGAGCGGGCTAGTATTAGGAAAACAGTTTCGCCCCATACTCTGCGTCACAGCTTTGCCACGCATTTACTTGAAAATGGGACGGATATAAGGTATATTCAGGAATTGTTGGGGCATGCGAAGTTGCAGACTACGCAGATATATACGCATGTGGCGAAAAATAATTTGGAGAGGATTGTTAGTCCATTGGATAACTAAATATGTCAAAATTACCCAAAATAGTAGTAGTGTTAGGCCCCACGGCTTCCGGTAAGACCGATTTGGGTATTTTTTTGGCCAAAAAATTTAATGGTGAGATTATTTCTGCCGACTCAAGGCAAGTATATAAAAAAATGGATATCGGGACAGCGAAGCCAGAGGGGGTGTGGCAAGGTGACGCATATATGGTTGAAGGCGTCCCACACTATATGTTAGACATTATCGATCCGGACACGGAATTTTCTTTAGCGGATTATAAAAAACAGGTGGAAGAGAAAATTGCTGATATCTTAAATAGGGGTAAATTACCGATAATTGTCGGTGGTACTGGGCTGTATATCTGGTCCATAGTAGATAATTTAGATATACCAAAAGTTGCTCCGAACAAAGAATTGCGTGATGTTTTGGAAAAGAAAGATCTAGAGGATTTGGTGGAACAATTAAAAAAAGAAGATCCAGAGACCGTCACTAAGATTGATCTAAAAAATCCGCGTCGTGTAGTGCGCGCTTTGGAAGTAGCCATCTTGTCAAAAGATTCTTTCGTAAAACAGAGAAATAAATATGAGCCAAAGTATGAGGTTTTACAGATTGGATTAAATTGGTCACGTGAAGAATTGAACGAGAAGATAAATATACGAGTGGAGATGATGATTAAAGGTGGATTGGTGGATGAGGTAAAGGAACTCGAGAAAGAAGGATATGATTGGAAATTACCGAGTATGAGTGGAATTGGGTATAAGCAGATCGGATATTATCTAAGGGGAGAAATGAGTTTACCAGAGGCCGTTGAATTATTAAAAAAGGATACTCGGCGTTACGCCAAACGGCAGATGACGTGGTTTAAAAGGGGTGCTAGGATAAATTGGGTTGAGAAAAAAGATGTTATAGCCGCTGAACAACTTATACAGAAATTTCTTTCCTGATGGTTATAAGCCGCACTGTTTATGATCAAAATGGGAAGGAATCTGTCCGAGTGCGGATGGTCCGCATTTTGGGCGAATGTTCTAGGCAGACCCCTTGGGGGGGGGGCGAACATCGCCCTCCCGTCCTCGACTGAGTTTGTTTAAGAAGCAGACTCTGAGAGGAATTTAAAAAGCGACTCTAGTTGAGTCGCTTTTTTGTAAGTCTTTAGTTACTGTTTCAATAACACCTCATCGCCCATAATATCTAGATTTTGTCCGGTGATGGCATCCTCAGCTTGAATGTGTACTTTCGAAATCAGTGTATTTTGCGTAGGATTTTTTTTGTTGATAGTAATGGAGAAAGGTACAGCTAGTACATCAACACTCTCTGGCATTTCCGGAATAGTCCAGGTAATTTTTTTGGTTGTTGAATCAAATTTGAATTCTCCGGCCGGTACTTCCTCCGGTGAAGTAAAGGTTATATCACCAAAAACGTCCGCTGTAAGTTTTATATTTTTTACTGGATGGAAATTATTCGTTAGCACCCAGTTTATCTCATGTGTCATTTCATCGGCTGATACGGAATCGCGGCTTTCAAATTTAAAATCAGAATTAAGAGTAATGTTTATCGGATTGCTAGAGACAATTTGTTTAGCGCCAGTTGAATCGGTATAGGAAACTTCAGCCGAGGCGGTAATTTTATAATCCTTCACACTCGTCCAATCAAATTTGGCCGTATCTTTTATCGGAAGCTGCACATCGATGTTTACCTCTTGTCCTGGCTTTAATTTTGTTAGGTCCTTTATCTGTGTATTCGTCCAAATAATCTGTCCCTGTCGTAAGGTGTCACTAATTTGTTTGCCCTCAACGTTGGCATCATATTTATCCACGATATTACCCCAGTCAATAACGCTTTGTTTTTTGACCGACGGCGCTGTTAAAATCAATTTAACGGAGGCCTTGTTTAATTCTCCCTGAGAGGTATTTTTTAATCCAACGGTGATATTTAGCGAATCGCCCGGTTGGCTAAAGATCTCCTTCATCGAACCATTGATCGCCAGATTGAGGCCGACGGTATTTTTCACCAATTCGGTATTGAGATTGGCTTCGGCTATTACATACTGCTCCCCGTTAAACGGTAGGCTGAGAGAGGTCTTGACGGGCATGGTAGTAGCCTCGCCGCCGTCTCCCCATTTACCGATTACTACAAAATTCAGAGCTCCAATTGGAGTGGAAGTTGAAAAATTACTGCCTTTGATTATCCATTTGTTCTTTTCCAAAGCTGGTGTGGAAGATGCTGGGTAAAAATTTTCTGGCCAGACAGGTGTCATTTCTAATTTTTCTGGCCACCATTCTCCGTTGTTTACTAAAGTAAAGGTATATTTAGCGTCACTACCCACCGCGATCTTATCCGGTCCGCTCACCGCCATAGAAAAAGGCGTTTGGGATATTTTTGTGCTAAGGGTGGCTACTTTTTGTAGTTCAGAATTGAAATTTTCTGGTTTGTAATTTAGGAAAATTCTCCATGATCCCTCCTGATTAAGCGCGCCGTAATTTTTACCGGTGATGGTAATATTGCCTTTCTGGCGGGGGAGGATAGTACCTAAATTCCATTCAGTATGGCCGGCGTTGGCGGAGGCCACCGAGCTATCTGCAAGGGAGAATGTTTCAGGATATTTAACGGACAGGATCACGTTGGTCAGGCGGACATTTTCTTTGTTTTCATAAGAAATATTGTAGGTGTTTTCCGCCCCCAGTGACAATGTCTCCGGACCAGCGATTTTTACCTCTACTTTGGATTCGGACGTTTGGTTTTTGTTTGGCAAAACAAAAAATCCGGACCAAGCCGCTGCAGCCAACAGCCCGCCGATTATTACGACGATGAATAGACTTTTGAACAATGATCCGCTTTTGCGTACCTTGATACGGCGCATATCCGGGATTTTACCATTGTCGGAATATATGGAAGTAAGATTTTTAGTAATTTCTTTTTTTTCCGCGGAGCTCATTCCGGCGGGAGCGGCTACACGGCGATGATAGGTGCGTTTTCTTTTTGGTTTTTCTTCTAAGGGAGTAGAAGAAAATTCTGGCATTTCATCTGGCATAGTAGTATTTAAATTATCCTCCAATAAATTATTTTAATTTTGTCATGACCAGACTCCAAATAGTATCCTTTTTTAGAGACATGGATGGAATCGCCGCGCCATTGGCCGCCAAGGTCATATTTTGTCCGTCTTTCCATTTTGGTTTCCAACCGTCAGGGAAAATTATCTGGCTTTCAAAATTACTTTCACATCCTGATTGTTTCTGTGCCACTAGTTGGTAGCGTCCGGATGGTTCGTTGGCGCCAAATATTTTTTTCAATTGATTGTTTTCTGTCTTTACTTCCACTGTAGCCTTGAACGGCAGTTTGTATACAAATTGAGCTTGGCTGGTTTGGCCAGGTTCAGTGATTATCCAATTGCCAAAAGCGGTTTTACCGAATTCTTTGGTAATACGAGTGCCTGAGGCCTCATCGAATTTTAATTCCTGTTCAATCCCTGCCAGCATCAGATCTTTTGTAGTCCATTTGGCCGGTACCTTAAACTTGTTTTCATCAGGCCAAGTAAATCCGCCGGCGGATACTAATTCGCTACCCTCTGGCACGTAGACACGGATGTAGTCGATGTTGGTTTGTCCGTATAGTTTTTCTTCGTTTTGTCCGGTGTGTTCACGAGTAATTACTACACTGTCCAAAATACTACCATCGGATTGTATCACCGCCTGATGGCTAATATTTTGTTTAATATTTGCATCACTTTTTTGTCCCTGTATATTGGTGTTTATCACCATCAGATAATCTTGGATATCGTTGGTGGAGATAATCTTACCAGCCCAGCCGAATGATTTGATAGTATTTTCAGTTTTATTATCAGTAAAGTACGCCTGGATCTCTTTTTGTTCTAGTGATTCTTGCAGATTGGTTAAAATCGGCAAGAGATTTTCTGGTTTGATATTTTTGAAATATTCCAAAAATTTGGGAGCCAGATCAGCAATAATTTGTTTCGGTTTGTTATCCTTTTTCTCCGGGCCTTCTTCCACCACCTGCTGAATAGTGGGTAGGGCATTGTCGCTGGTGATAGTCAAACCTCTTTTTTCATCCGTCATTGGCCCGATGACAGCTAATAGTCTTTCTAACACCGTGGCATTGATGGCGATGACGCCATCAGCGGTCACATTTCGGCTTTTACGATAAAACCAAAGCATTTTTTGCGCGCTCATGGAAAAATCCGGAAACCAGTTGGCATCTTGGAATTCCCAGCGGTTGTTGGATAATAGCAGGGGGGCGGGAGGTTCTACGGATTCGGAGAGTTGGCCCTGTAAGTCATAACTCCCTCCGGCCGGTACCTCTAAATTTACGATATTGCCGTCCTTGATATCTAATATGGCAAAGCTACCGATAAACCCGCCGGTGGGTCGCAGTTCATAAGGATTTTGGAAGACTAATAGGTATTTACGTTGGCCCTCTCCGCCAAACACCTCGCTAATCACTCCGCCCAGATCAGCCATATTTTTCATATCACTGACTATGGCTATAAAAAGCAGGCGAAAGTCTTTAAAGGCGGCTTGATATTCCAGAGGTAGGGCCTCAATTTTCACCGCGCTAAGGTTTTCCATGGCCTGATCATAGTTGGGGATGGCGGATCTAAGATGGGTAGTGATAATGCCTACTCGTTCAGTAATGGTATCTTGAACATTGGCTTGACTTTCCGCGATGCCTTTAAGAAGATAAACATTACCTAAAGCAATTTTTTGTCCGGCTAGTAGGATATTTTGTCGACTTTCTACCTCTTCGCGTACAAAGGGAATGGCGGTGGCTATACTAGAGAGCCAGCGGTGTTTGTTTTGTAGAGTATCAGCGGCGGTTTCAAATTTTTGTAAAGCGTTTGTCAGTGATTCCTGAGCTGATGGTAAATCAGCATTCATCATGGCGGCGGTAGAATCCTGCAGAGAGACAAAACCGTCAGTGCTGTCCGCGGTAATTTTACCGGCGGTATTTTTTATTGTGTGATAATACGAATTAGTCTGCGCGGGAATGATTAAAACAGCCATAGCGCAAACGGCGATTTTACAAAAACGTCGCCAGGAAAAATTGTAATGAAGAGTATTTTCAATGGCTCTGGCGGCATCTTGTGTAGATTGTTCAACACGAGCTGGAATTGCGGCCAACCATTTATCCGGGCGCGGCCATTGGAATTTCTTTTTTTCTTTTTTAACTTTTACGGTTTTTATAACCGGCAATATCTCGGTAATTTCTTTTTCCTCAGCTTCTTCCACGACAGGTAAGGATATTTTTTCTGCTATCAATGGCTCAACTGGTAAGACAGGTTTGTTTTTTGGTTTGTGATAAAAATGGTAGAGGGGATTAGTAGATTCGCTAGGGGAGTTCGCTTGGATTTTCTCCCAGATATCTTCTTTATGGTTTTTAAGATCAATTACATGCGGAGAATTAATCGGAAGATTGTGGGTGTGGTGAACAAAAAAATTAATCGTCGATTTGTTTTGAAATACTGGTTTTGTTACTGGCTCTGTTTTGGTTTGCACTACAGGTGCCGCAGTATTTTTTTTGGGCAAAAACAACGGACAGGTGGCTGTATTGTGTCCAACTTTGTTACAAAAACTACAACGACGAAGCTGAGGTCTATTTTTTCCTCTACGCATAGTAAGTATATGATTTTTGGTTGTCTGTATTATACACCTTTTTAAGGTTGTTCGCATCGGGAAAATTGGGGATATCTCCGCCTAGATGTCTTCGCCTAGATTGACAAAAGGCGATTTTAGTGGTAAGATAACCGCCGTTTGCGTATCTGAAACCGAATGCTAATTCCAGCGTCCGGGTTCGGTACAATACATCTTGTGGAGGAAAGTCCCATGGCCAAGGTGGAGTTCATCATCAAGAAGGGCACAGAGCCCGAGCGTGGCCGGCGGGTGCAGGTGAAGGTGGGGAATGAGCCCGAGCGTGGCCGTTACCGTTCATTTTTGGGCTCCTGAAGAGCCAATATTTCAGACCACTCGGTCTGTTTTTTAATAGTCATTTGAAGGGAACATTTTTGGTTTAAATGTTTAAATTGGCCACAACAATCGGT